>ERZ1035025.58-NODE-58-length-72257-cov-53.613501_pt1 | contig 72257 bp, 55 predicted proteins | sample MGYA00520619_ERZ1035025 | MGnify/ENA primary metagenome ERZ1035025 (study PRJEB33766, sample SAMN09781742) | gut metagenome | biome: gut microbiome | host: Homo sapiens | place: Madagascar | study: EMG produced TPA metagenomics assembly of the PRJNA485056 data set...
ATAATATATAATCTATATGCTTACAATATGTAAGCAGAAAACAACCCTAATAGGGGGTCGGAAATAAACTGAGTCACTGAGTCACTGAGTCACTGAGTCACTTTTTGGGGGGATAAAGCCCATTCTTCATTTATCTCCACTTTTGAGGAAGCACATGCTTGTGTCAAGAAAATGCGCTCCATCAGAATGGCAAGTCGTAGCCCGGCATTTCTTCCCCGAGAACGAAGCCGGGAAGCATCCCTTCCTGCAGCTCCATTTTCTCCATCACCTCGATATCCTTGATGCGATGACGGTAATCGTGGAGAATCGTCTGCGATTCCAGCTCCTCTCTTCTTGCCCTGCTCAGTTCCAGATACTGCTTTTCCTGGTCTATGCCCAGGAAGCGGCGGCCCAGCAGATTGGCAGCGATGCCGGTGGTACTGCTGCCGGCGAATGGGTCAAGAATCCAAGCCCCCGGTTTGGTAGAAGCCAGAATGATGCGAGCAAGGAGGGCGAGCGGTTTCTGTGTAGGATGCTTGCCCTGCGATTTCTCCCATCTTGCGATGGCAGGCAGGCGCCATACATCCGTCATCTGCTTGTCATCATTCAGTTTTTTCATCAACTGGTAGTTGTAATAATGCGGCACCTTCTTCTCCTTTCTAGCCCAGATAACGAACTCGGTGGAGTAAGTAAAGTATCGGCACGAGATATTGGGCGGTGGATTTGTCTTAGCCCACGTGATGACATTCAGGATTTTGAATCCCAGTTGCGTCAGCTTGTTTGCCACGGAGAAGATATTGTGATAGGTTCCCGATACCCAGATGGTACCATCCTCCTTCAGATGTTCCCGGCAAGCCGAAATCCACGCTTCATTAAACTGATCGATGTGTTCCGGTGAACCGCCCTTATCCCATTCTCCCTTGTCCACGCACACCACCTTTCCGCTCTGTACGCTGATACCGCCGTTGGAGAGGAAGTAAGGAGGATCGGCGAAGATCATGTCGAACTTGAAATCAAATTCGCCCATCAGCCTGATACAGTCACCTTGGAGGAGAGTGAAATCATCAGTCCTATGATATATCGCCTTTTTGTTCATCATTTCGGGTGCAAAGGTAATGCAAATATCTGATAAATAAATGATTAGATCATTCTTTAACTTTTGTGATCAAAAAAGATCATTTAGGTTGGATGAAATGAAAAATGGATTAAAATGAATAAGAATCGAAAGTTTTTCATATATTATTTTGTTCTTTCTGAATATTGATGTAAATTTGCAAGGAGATTTTAATTTTTTGGTTTTGAAAGAAATAAAACTTAGCGAGATATGAAACAATACGAAGCTGTAATAGAGACCTTGAAGAGGTTGGGTGGATGTGCTACATTCGGCCAGCTGAATCAGGAGGTGTTCAAGATAGAGGATTGCACATGGAATACCAAGACTCCATTTGCATCCATACGTCGTATTGTACAAGACCGTAAGGAAATCTTTCGCATTCGTCCAGGACTGTGGGCTTTGGAGGAATATAGAAGTCTCTTGGCGGATAGAGGTATCGTGGCACAAGATGCAACTAATTCAGATTCAGAGCAGGTGCAGGAATTCAATCATTCTTATTATCAGGGACTTCTGCTGTATATCGGTAATATGAAGAAACTCGCCACCTACGTTCCTGCGCAGGATAAGAACCGGGAATGCATCAATGTGAAATTGGGGGAAATCTCCACATTGGATAGGGTTCCGCCATTCTCCTATCAGGAATTTGTGGATAGGAGCAGCACGATAGATGTCATGTGGTTTCAGCCTAATTCTCTGGGCAGCGATGTGATGATGCCCAACAGCTTCTTTGAGGTGGAGCATTCTACGGATATTCAGAATTCTCTCGGTAAGTTTTCTGACCTTCAGAGTTTTAATGCCCGCATGTATATCGTGGCAGATGCCAGGCGTCATCATGAGTTTATAGCCAGGTTGAGCCATGACTATTTCAAGCCTATCTCGGATAGGGTGAAATTTGTAAGTTATGATAAGCTTGATAGATATTACGAGGGTTTGATGACGCAGCAGAAGAGTTCGCTTGTTCTCTGATTGTAGAATTGTCTCTTTTATAAAAAACAGAAGAGACAATCAAAAAATCCATTAAAATGCTTGCAGATTTCAGAATATTGGCGTATATTTGCAGAAAAATTGAAAGGCTTATGAAATATTTGGATCCTAAGGCCGATTTGACCTTTAAGAAAGTGTTTGGCGAACACCCCGAGTTGGTGAAAAGTTTGCTTAACGCCCTTCTTCCTTTCAAGAGCGAGGAAGAAGAAATCACTTCTGTGACCTATCTTACCCCGGAGATGGTTCCTCAGACTCCCACACGAAAATATAGCATTGTGGATGTGAGATGCGAGGATGCACAGGGGCGCCAGTTTATTGTTGAGATGCAGATGGTTTGGTCGGTGGAGTTTAAGCAGCGAGTTCTCTTCAATGCTTCCAAGGCATACGTGAAGCAACTGAACAGAGGAGAAGATTATTCTCTTCTAAAACCAGTTTATTCTCTCAACCTAGTCAATGAGGTATTCGAACCTGAGCTTGATGATTATTACCACTATTATCATCTGGTCCATGAGGAGCATACCGAAAAGGTGATTGACGGTTTGCATTTGGTATTTGTAGAGTTGCCGAAGTTTACACCTCATACCTTTACAGAGAAGAAGATGCAGGTTTTGTGGCTTCGATATCTGACGGAAATAGATGAGAATACGAAGGAAATTCCTGCAGAACTGCTGGCTAATCCAGAGATAGCCAAGGCTGTATCAGAGATAGAAGAATCTGCTTATACCGAGGAAGAACTTCTTGGCTATGATGATTTCTGGGATGCTGTGAGCGTAGAAAAAACGCTTGCTGGCAGGTTGGAGCGCCTGACAAAGGCTAATGATGATGCTAAGGAGAAGCTTATGGTTACCTCTAGTCAGTTAAAGGAAGCAGAAGAGCAGAGAAAGGAAGCAGAAGAGCAGAGAAAGGAAGCAGAAGAGCAGAGAAAGAAAGCAGAAGAGCAGAGAAAGGAAGCAGAAGAACAATTAAAAAGAGCTAATGAGGAGAGAATGGTATCTGCTAAAAAACTTCTACAAGCCGGTGTTTCAGAAGATATTGTGGCAAGTACTCTAAACTTAAGCATGGGTGAAATGAAAAAAATAGTGCAAGATCTTTAAAATAAGAAATATGGATTTTTTCGATTTACTATTTGGTGGCGGTCAAGCCATACAGGGGATATTCCGATTAGGTTTTATCCCTAAAGAAGATGACTTTAGAGAATTTTCTGGTGAAGAATATCAAAAGTTCAAGGAGAAAGAGTGTGATATTTGTGGCAAGATGTACACATTCAAGTCTGGCCTGCCAATCGCTGAACATGATGTTTATGTCTTCAGCGAGGAGGAGAAGGGACTCATGCTGAAAGGTGTGGAGATTATAGACAGTCTCTGCGAAGAGAAGGCCTTCATCTCGGATGATGCGAAACTTCGATTTGTTGCCACCGTGTTGCCTGGAGTTTTCTCTGAAGGGACGAAATATGCTTGCAAGCAAGAATAACCTACGAATCCATAATAGTAGAAGAGAGGAAGTGAAGCGCTAAAATGCTCACTTCCTCTCTTTTTAAAAAGGTTCGATCTATAAACACAGGAGGATTTGTAATCCCCTCAAGTTTCGTATGTATGCCCCACACGCCCTGAAAGGGCAAAAGCTTTACAATTATGGCACAATCATTATCAAAAATTTACATCCATTTGATTTTCCACATCAAAACCACGAGCCAAAAATCCGTGAAAATGATTTGGAGCGACTATCCAAAGACGTCACGATTTCCCAGATAGTGGAGGAGATTAAGCGAAACAGTAGCAGATGGATTAAGAATCTCGACCCTGCGTATTATCATTTTTTCGCATGGCAGGGTGGTTATGCCGCCTATTCCATCAGCCAATCAGTTGTGGATAAAACATTACAATATATTGCCAATCAGAAAGAGCATCACACAAAGCATTCGTTTGCAGAGGAATATAGAGCGTTCTTGAAATTATATAATGTGGAATATGATGAGAATTTCGTATTCCGGGATTAGGTGGGCTGCGTGATATTGTAAAGCTTTTGCCCTTACAGGGCGTTGGTTTATATGTCATTAATACCCAGGGTGTTGCCCTGGGCTAGGAGCTTTTGGGCCTTCAGCCCGTTCTTGAACCACATGCGAAACTTGAGTTAAATATTTGTCTATTTCAATAAAATAGCCTATCTTTGTCGGCAAAGAAAGGCTTGCTGAAACGTGTTGGCGGAAGAAAATACGGAGAGTGGCTGGTATTCATTTAAAACAAGAAAGAAGAAATGCTGTTTTGGTGATATTTTACTTAAAAATATTTGGAGATTTAAGATTTTTGTTATACCTTTGCGTTCGAAAGATAAATGAAGGTCCCGCCTCTGACGAGTTTTCACTTGTTGGAGACGGGACTTTTTTATGTCTGAAAATATAGAATTAACAAACAAAATATTAACATAAAAACAAATGACTTATGAAAGCAAATAAATTGAACGACGAAGAATCTGCAGAAAAATTGATGGAGGAATTTGGAGAGGAAGTAGAAGAGAAGCTTAGATTGGGACTGAGCAAGGAGGACCTCTTCTTTATTCATGATGAGTATTTTGAGGTCAATCCTATATTCAAGTACTACGAAAAGGTACTTCGTTGTGCTTATATTGCCAAAAGCGGGTATATATCTATAGATGCTGTGTCTATGAGTGAAGATGACTGTTCTGAAGTAGCTTTCTATTTTATCATGAAATTTATTGATAAAATATTAGGTATGATACCAAAGGGAGAAAAGAATTCGGATTCTATTGTGTTCTGCATGCGAAAGGTACCCTTACAACTTTGCAACTTATATGAAGAGATATGGGGAAAAGATGAATCTGATAAATATAACAAGAACTCTATTCGATGCAAGAACAGAATACTAGCAGCTACCGAAACTATTTATATTGTACTAAGCTATGTTTATTTTACGGAAAATTTTAGTTGTGCCGTTTTTGACTCTCTCTCGTATAATCCTTATTTTCCAAATGAGTATGGTTTAACTGGAGATGATTTTCATTTTATTTCTGGAGTGGGTGATCTGTACTGTTCTCAACAAAATATAGAGATTAAGAATTATATGCAAAAAACATATAATAGAAAGTCCCCGAAAAAACGCATTTCGAAAATCATAGATGACCATAAAATGAGCGGTCGTAACGCCCGCATCAATCACTCCAATATTTATATTAAAGATGGTAAGAAGACGGGAATTGTTGTTGCGCTGGAAGGTATGGCGAAAGCTGGCTGGCTGGTAGATCATAGAGGTGACAAGATCACAAATATTGGTGATAGTGTTGAGTTGATTCTTGAAAAATTGTTTAATGATAAAAACCCAAAAAATGAGGCGCAACTGTTTTCTCATGCCAAGAATGTGGGATTGGCAGAGATTACTGATTTTATAGATGAGATAAAGCACTCATTGTCAAATCGTTAAGAATATCCTTAAAAAGTCCACAAATTCTGCAAGTAAAACTAAAACAATGCTTTCGCCGAATAGTCGTATATTTGCAGCGCATTCCTACGAAGGGGGTGCCCGATATAAATGTATTATTCCGGTGTGAGGCCTTATGCGAAACAAAACATCAAAGTCGGAATTTATTAATATAGAATTTCGATTATGAACAACAAGGAAACAATCTTGACAGGTATCAAAAACCTGAAAATGCAGATAAAAAGATTAAAGACCGAGGTTCATGCCTTGGAGAATATGGTAGGAGAAATGGAGAATTCTCTTGATAGTGAAGATAATAATGTAACTTGTACAGATGAGCCTGTATTGCCAAAGTCCTTAGACTTTCAAGAGATGAAGGACTTGCTGGATAAGCTTGCAGAAGCTGGTATCCTGAAGGCATCCTATGCCTTGAAGAACCAGTCGTGGACTGAGCGTAGCGTGATTGTTGCATTCCTGTCGGGGAAGGTGCAGAGAATGTGCATGTGGAAGCCTTTTGCTGAGTTGTGGCATTGTGATAAAGGTGCTTTGCAGAGTGCCTATCAGAAGCACTGTGATACTAAAGCTGCTATGCTTTATTATAAGAAATTGGAGCGAAGTGTTGGATAATACCAGTTGGTAGCCTACCAACCGACTACCAAGCAGGAACCAAAAATTCGCCGTACCTTTGCCCCGCAATCAGATGATAAAGTCTGGTTGCGGGGCTTTTCTGTATATGGAAAACCGGTACCATTTCCTGGTACGGAATTTAGCGGATGGTCGCAGCCCCAACGTGATAATATATTAAATAATGAACGTGATAAAACCATATTATTTCGAGCATCCTCAATATGGAAAGATGAGAGTGCTGACAGCGGGAGGCAAGACCTTCTTCTGCGATAAGGTGATGGTGACCGACATGGTGAACCCACAGAAGCGTGGTGATCAATGGCAGAATCCTGACCATCAATGACCAGATTTTTGATTAACAACATATCTTTCTAAAACTTCAATATATATGAGCAAGAAAAGTTTTTCTGCAGCCGCAGAGGCTGCTGTACAGGCGCTTTTGAACGCCCAGAAGGTAGATGCCAGTATCATTACTGACGAGTGTGGTAACGTAGCTATCCGCAAGGCTCCCTGGAACGATGCGGAAACCATCTGCGAGGTGCCTAAGGTGATTCCGGGCAGAATGATCTGCAGCGGTGGCAAGCATGGCGACCAGCTCGACTTCAAGCCTTATGCCCAGTCGGGCGGGAAGCTTTATACCGAGATTATCCATACCTCGCATGGCGCCCTCCGTACCTCTCCGCAGCGTGTGTTCGTCTCCTTCTCTTTTCCGAAGGAGATGAACAAGTCGGATATTCTGAAATATCTCTACAAAGAGATGATGGAGATGAAGGGCAAAGCTAAACATTTCAAGGAGAATATAGCATGGGAACAGTACAAGTAATGGCTCTGAATCCGGCACGCAAGGGCAATATGGGAAGATTAAATTCTTCCCAGCCCCTGTATGTCTATGACACCCTGATAGCACAGCCGTGGCTGAAGGGTGTGATTGCGCAGATACGTGGGGAGAAGGCGATTCCCGGCGTAGATGCTGGTGATGAAAAGGCGGTGAAGAAGGCGAAGGAGGGGCTGAAAAGACAGCTGCCTATCCGTGCCATTCATTATTACAGATTCAGGAATAATCACCGCTCTGGTGAGGATGCGGACCCTGAAAGTTTTCTCTTCCAGACTACTATTGATGTGGATGATGTAGAGTATGTGGATGCTGCCCTGGAGAAGGCTCGTGAGCTGAACTGCAGCAACACGATATGGAAGGGAAAGCTGCTGCATCTGGAATATTCGGCTAGAAAGAAGCTGCATATTGATATCCGTATGCCGATGGGGATGACGATAGAGGAAACGCAGAAGGCGTATTGCGAGGCGGCTGGGATTCCCTACGACAAGAGCTGCATCACGCCGGAGCGAATCATCTTTATTACGGATAAGGACTCGGAGATTTACCGTTCGAAGGAGTGGTATGGGGTGCTGCCGGATGAGGAGATTCAAGCCCGCAGAGAGGCTTTCCTGAAGCGTGGGCTTACGATTGACGGTAAGGGGACTCCTAATACAATATTTCAAATTCAAAATACAGATTCAAATGTTCAAGACAATCGATTTCAGGGCACTGACAGCCATTCTGCTGTTTCTTCTGGCGCTGCTATTCAGCCTGCCCAACCTGGTAATAGCCATCGTGCTGATGATGATTATATCAGCCATACTGGAGGTTCTCAGAAAGCTGGCGGACTGGCAGCCCAAGAAGCAGAAAGTGCCAGTGAGAAGAATCTCATAGCCTTCGACCTCTTTCAGGATTCCGCAGGACTGAAGGGGATGAATATTGATACCGTCGGATCAAGACACTCCTCCCTGCTCGCTATTATGAGCGCTGGCGCTTCTCGGGTGATGAGTGAGGAGGAGCTGATGAAGGTGGTGGCGAAAAGAATGCCGAGCTATTATCAGGAGAATGACTGCCATCAGTTGATTCATGACTTCTATTCGAAATATGGGGATAGCTCCAAGCCTTTTTCGAGGGATGTGATTCGCGTGAACGCTCAGGCGGAGAAACAGGCGAATGATGCTAATCATAAAGTTCAAAGTTCAAAGCTCAATGTTCAAAGTAACGAAGAGGAGGAATATCCTGCTCCGCCTCCGATGCCCAAGAAGCTGCCGAAGCTGGTGGAGCTGCTGATCTCCAAGACTCCGGAAATCTATCAGCCGGCTGTGGCGCACGCCATTTTTCCTTCGCTCGCTACCCATCTCTGGAGAACCAGATTCAGATATATCGACAACGTGGAGCACGAAGCTACCCTGATGACCTGTCTGCTTGCAGGCACTGGTGCAGGTAAAAGTTGTGTACAGAAACCTATCGATTTCATCATGGAGGATATCCGTAAGCGCGACCAGGAAAACCTGAAGCGTGAGAAGGAATGGAAGGATGAAATGATGCGCAAGGGTGCCAACAAGGATAAGCGCAAACGCCCTGAAAATCTGATTATACAGGAGATTGATGCCGATATGACCAACCCAGCTTTCGTGATGCGTACCGCTGAAGCCAAGGAACATTTCCTTTATACTTCGCTGAACGAAATCGACCAGTTTGATGCACTCAAGGGTAGCGGTTTTCAGCAGTTCCGTATTATGTGTCTCGCCTTTGACCCAGGTAATTTATACGGACAAACACGAGTCGGAACACAAAGTGTCACCGAGCGTGTCACCATCCGTTTCAACTGGAATGCTTCTACCACCATCCATAAAGGCATCAGGTATTTCAAGCGTGTGCTGACCGATGGTCCGGTTTCCCGTATCAACTTCTGCACCATCCCAGAAAGAGATATCGGCGAGGACATTCCCGTCTATGGAACCTATGATGAAGAATTCAGAAATTCTCTGAAACCTTACATCGATAATCTCTGTATGGCTTCGGGGCTGGTGGAATGCAAGGAGGCATTTCATCTTGCCGAGGTACTGAAGGATGAGAATGCGGAATTCTCCCGTCTGTCGCAGGACAGGGTCTATGAGAATCTGAGTTTCCGTGCCAACGTAATCGGCTATCTGAAGGCTTGTGTGCTCTATGTGGCGAACGGTTACCAGTGGGAGCCGGAGATTGAGGATTTCATCCGCTGGAGCGAGCGTTACGACCTCTACTGCAAGATGCGTTTCTTCGGTGATGCCATCAAGAAGGCGGAGCGTGACGGTGATCAGGAAAGCAAGAAGGGACCTGCGAGCATCCTGGCATTCCTGCCCGACAAGTTCAGTTATCAGCAGGTAGAGAGCCTGCGTCTGAAAAACGACATGAACGCCAAGGGTACTGCCAAAATGTTGAGAAACTGGCTACATCGCGGGTATATCGAGAAAGAAGAAAGTGACTCAGTGACTCAGAAACTCAGTGACTCAGTTTATTTCAAGACCCATTCCAAGAGTGGGGAATGAATCGCATCAGGAAAATATTCCTGAAAATAATGAACGAAAAAAATCTTTTGTTTATGGAAATAGTTTTAGAGCGTATAGCGAAGAAGAATACTTATACCATCGGCCGACTGTATCTGTTGGCTGATGGTGATGTGAAGCGCAAGGTGCTTTCCGGCAAGTCTGCTGGCGACAAGCGCAGTTTCGAACATACTTTCGACTTGAAGAAGTTGTCTAAGGACAGCTACTTCTGTGACACCCTGGAGCCTACGTGGCGCAACCTGAACGGGATAGCGCTGAAGCCCGAGGAAGTGAATGCCAAATACAGCCGTCAGAGCGGCAAGGTGGCAAGAAAGATTCCGGGTCATACTGCCATCCCCGAGGGCTCGTATCGTGTACTCATCACCAAGTCGCCCCGATTCAAGGAGTGGCTGCCGTATGTGCAGGGAGTTCCCGGTTTCGAGGGCATCCGTATCCATGCCGGCAACTATCCCGACGATACCCAGGGCTGCATCCTGGTGGGCGAGAACAAGGTGAAGGGCATGGTGGTGAACTCCCGCATCTGGCTCACCCGACTGAAGAAACGCATCCAGGCGGCTGAGAATCAGGGAGAAGGCATCTGGATTACCATCATCTGATTTTCGGATTACCATCATCTGATATCGCATAACTGTATGAAAAAAAAGCGGCAGCCGAATCTTCCGGTTGCCGCTTCCTTTACATTTATACGCTTTTACAAGCTTTGTCTCTTTCCAAATCCTTATTCAGCATCCTCAGCCTTCTTGCGGCGGGAAATGCGCTTGCGCTTTGGCTTCTCCTCTGTATTCGGAGTCTCGATCTTCACACCTGCCAACTCTGGGTCAATGAGGATACGGCCGCAGTACTCACAAGGGATGATCTTCTTGTGCATCTTGATATCCAACTGGCGCTGAGGTGGAATCTTGTTGAAGCAACCACCACATGCATCACGCTGCACGTAAACGATACCCAAACCATTGCGGGCACCCTTGCGGATACGCTTGAAGCTGGCGAGCAGACGTGGCTCAATCTTTTTCTCAAGCTCCAGGGCCTTCTCCTTCAGGCGCTCCTCCTCCTCGTGAGTCTCCTCCAGGATGTCTTCCAGCTCAGCACGCTTCTCTACCAGTCCGTGCTCCAGGTCAGCCTTCTTCTCCTCAGCCTTGTGGAGGTCGAACTCGCGCTCGCGCATCTTAGCCATACCCTCGCGGATCTTCTTGTTGCAAAGCTCGATTTCCAACTCCTGGAACTCGATTTCCTTGCTCAAGGTATCATACTCGCGGTTGTTGCTCACGGTATCGAGCTGCGCATGATAGCGCTCCAGGCTAGCCTGTGCATCAGCAATCTCGTTCTGCTTCTGGTAAACAGCATGGTCGAACTGCTCGATTTCGCGCTGGATGTTCTCAATACGAGTGGTGAGACCGGCGATATCATCTTCCAAGTCCTGAACTTCGAGAGGAAGCTCACCACGCAACTCACGGTTCTCGTCGATGCCCGACAAGGTTACCTGAAGCTGGTAAAGAGCCTTCAACTTCTCTTCAACTGTCAAATCTGTAGGATCTTTCTTTGCCATAATTTCTTTATTTTATCTTTAAACCTTTATTTTTTATCTTATAAATAGATGATGGGATTGGTGTTGATCTCCGAGATGCAGCATTTGGCATCTGGGAAATGAGAGAGGATGATGCTGCGGAAGATTTCGCTGGTAAACTGCTCACTCTGATAGTGACCGATGACGCAGATCTGAATCTCCTGCTCATGGCCGAAATACTCGTGATAGCTCATTTCGCCCGTGATGAAGGCATCGGCTCCCGCCGCAATGGCATCGCCCAGCAGGAACGAACCCGAACCGCCGCAGAGCGCCACCTTGCGGATAGGGCGACGCAAGAGCTGGTTGCACTGCACGCACTCCACACCAAAACGCTCCCTGAGCAGCAGCACCAGGTCATCGGCAGCGATACCCTCGGCGAAATGCTCCTTCACCTCATCCGAAAGCTTGCCAGCCTGGGCAGCCTTCAGGATATCCTCGTCAGAGATCTCTCCTATTACGCCGCTGCCGCCTTTCACGCCATCCACTTCCTTCTCGTCACCGAAAAACTGCACGTTCTTCAGGCCCAGCTTCTCGGCAATCTTGAAGTTCACTCCGCCTGCCGCTGCATCCATGTTGGTATGCATGGAGACGATGGTAACATCATTCTTGATCGCCTTGCGAACGGTGCGCTGCACATAGTTCTCATCCGATATCCTGGAAAGCTTTCTGAAGATGAGCGGATGATGGCTTACGATGAGATTGCAGCCCTTCTGGACCGCCTCTTCTACCACCGCCTCAGTGACGTCAAGACACAACAATGCCCCTGACATTTCTACCGCCTCTGTCAATCCAACTTGCAGGCCGGCATTATCATATCCTTCCTGCAAGGGCAGAGGCGCGTAATGTTCAAGGGCATCAACTACTTCTCTTATTTTCACGCTCCTAATATGTCTTATTTTATAATTTAGGCTGCAAAGTTACGCATTTCTCACGAAATTAGCAAGCGTTTCACTAAAAATTTTCAAAAAATTATGTAAGTTGCCGATTTTTTTAGTATATTTGCACGCATAAAACATTAAAAATACAAAAGCTTATGCATCACTCAATATTACCTTGCGATTTCGCACTTCCCGCAGAATGGGAACCACAGAGCGCCATCATGCTCACGTGGCCACACGGCGGAACGGACTGGAAGCCGTATCTGAGACAGATAACCAACACGTATCTGCAGCTCGCAGACATCATCACCCGCTACGAAGACCTGCTGGTGGTGACACCTATCCTGGAAAGCACCCAGAGAATGCTCGCCGAAAAGCTGTCGGAGGGACAGATGAGCCGCGTTCACCTCTACGAGATGGATACCAACGATACCTGGGCGCGCGACCACGGACCTATCAGCATGGTTTCGCGCGGCAGACACAATTCGCACATCATCCCCATCCATCTGCTCGACTTCAAGTTCAACGGATGGGGCGAGAAATTCGACTGGAAAAAGGACAATGCCATCAATCTGCAGCTCTACTATCAGGGAGCCTTCAATGCGGCGCTGGAGAACCACCAGGGCTTCGTGCTCGAAGGCGGAAGCATAGAGAGCGACGGCAGGGGTACGCTCTTCACCACATCGCAGTGCCTGCTGGCGCCTCACCGCAACCAGCCTTTAACACGCGAGAACATCGACAGCCTGCTCAGGAATTTCTTCCATGTAAGAAATGTGGTATGGCTCGACCACGGTAATCTGGTGGGTGATGATACCGACGGACATATCGACACCATCGTGAGAGTGGCTCCGCACGACACCTTATTATATGTAGGGTGTGATGATGCGGAGGATGAGCAGTATGAGGACTTCCAGGCGCTGGAGAAGCAGCTACAGAAGCTCTTCACCTACGAGGGATACCCTTACCGACTGCTGAAGCTTCCGATGCCGGATGCCATCTATGACGAGGGCGACAGACTGACTACAGACAGAAACAGCAAGGGCGACAGACTGCCTGCCACCTATGCCAACTTCCTGATTCTGAACGGTGCCGTGATTTATCCTACTTACAACCAGCCTGAGAAGGACGAGGAGGCGAAGCGACAGATTCAGCTTGCCTTCCCAGACAGAGACGTGATAGGAGTAGATTCGCTCACCATCATCCGCCAGCACGGAAGCATCCACTGCCTCACCATGCAGCTGCCGGAGGGGGCTATCAAATAAAGTATTAGAAAAGACACAGACATAAATGAAACTCGGATTATTACAACTTCACATTACGGCGGACATCGCCGATAACAAGACCCGACTCGCTGAGGGCATCATCGACCTGGCGAAGCGTGGCGCAGAACTCATTGTTTTGCAGGAACTTCACAACACACTCTACTTCTGCCAGGTAGAAGACGTAGAGAATTTCGACCTTGCCGAACCGATTCCCGGTCCATCTACCGAATTCTACGGCAAGCTAGCGAAGGATCTGGGCGTGGTGATCGTTACTTCGCTCTTCGAGCGCCGTGCTCCGGGGCTGTACCACAATACGGCAGTGGTGATAGAGAAGGACGGAAGCATAGCCGGAAAGTATCGCAAGATGCACATTCCGGATGATCCTGCCTACTACGAGAAGTTCTACTTCACCCCTGGCGACCTCGGATTCAAGCCGATACAGACTTCCGTGGGCAAGCTCGGCGTATTGGTGTGCTGGGACCAGTGGTATCCGGAAGCAGCCCGCCTGATGGCGCTGCAGGGCGCAGACATCCTGATCTACCCTACTGCCATCGGCTATGCCACCTACGATACAGAGGAGGAGCAGCAGCGCCAGCGTGAGGCGTGGACCACCGTGATGAGAGGTCATGCCGTAGCAAACGGTTTGCCGGTAGTGGCTGTAAACCGAGTGGGATTCGAAGCTGACCCAAGCGGTCAGACCGGCGGAATCCAGTTCTGGGGCAGCAGTTTCGTGGCAGGTCCTCAAGGCGAGCTTCACTATCGTGCGAGCGATGATGAGGAAGAGAGCCTGGTGGTGGATATCGACCTGAAGCACAGCGAGGATGTACGCCGCTGGTGGCCATTCCTGCGCGACCGCCGCATCGAGAACTATGGCGATATCACCAGAAGATTCATAGATTAAGGTAAAGGTAAAAGAGATTAGATTTTCGGGATAATGAAGAATTTGGAAGTGATGGTGGTTCTGTTCATCATCGTGATTTTAGGTTACGTCGCCTGCAAGCTTGGCTATATGGGCGACAAGTTTGACAAGAAGCTGTCCAGCATCGTGGTAGATATCACCTGCCCGCTGCTGGTGCTCTCGTCTGTGATGGGAGATGAACTGCCCGACCGCACGCTCATTCTCCCGCTTCTGGGTGTAGGTTTCCTCACGTACATCTTATTACTGGTGTTCGGATTCGGGGTGCCCCGGCTCATCAGCAAGAACCATGACGACCAGGGAATGATCGGTTTCGCCCTGATGTTTGCCAACGTGGGATTCATCGGATATCCTATCGTTTCGAGCATCTTCGGCCCTCAGGCTATCTTCTACGCTGCCCTGCTCAATATGCCGAACACGTTTTTCATCTTCACGGCTGGCGTGATGCTCATCAAGGGTGAATACAGCGTGAAGCAGTTTAACCCGAAGGTATTGCTGAGTCCGGCTCTGATTGCGGCTGCCGTGGCAGCCCTGCTGGTGGCACTGGGGGTTCACACGCCTGATGTCATCGCCCGTCCGGTAACGATGGTGGGCAACGTAACGGTTCCTGCTGCCCTGATGATTATCGGAAGCAGCATGGCCAAGCTGCCCCTCAAGGAGATTATCGGCAGCCCGAAGGTTTACGTATCCTCGCTGCTCCGCCTGGTAGCGGTTCCGCTGAGCCTCTACTTCTTCTTCAAGGTATGCGGCGTGGGCGACGTGGTGAATAATATCAACACCGTGGTGATTGCGATGCCTGTAGCCAGCTTCGGCACCATGTTCTGCCTGAAATACGGCAGGAACCCGGCGCTCATCACAGAGTTGACATTCATCACTACACTGGGCAGCATCCTCACCATCCCGCTTATCACCCTGCTTTTCGGGTAGGGACAGGCGATGGGACAAAACCTAAATACTACAACTTAACATTAAAAAGAAAGTATGAGAAAAAATAAAATGATAAAAACCAGCCGCCTCCTACTGCTCGCTATGGCTCTCGAAGGCTTTACTAATCCTGCACTGGCGGCACCGATAGAACACATCGGCGACCGCTACATCATGCACGTATCTGAGATGGAGCTCACGGGCGAGGAATCGCTTCTCGATGTGCTGATGATGTGCCCAGAAGTCCTTACGATAGACGGTAAAACCATCATCGGCGGTGATCCCTTCGCCAATCTCTACGGCAAGTTTGTCATCCGCATCGACAACCAGGAATATGGTCTCGACTACGCTACCCTGCTCCATCATTTCAAGGCAAGGGAGATAGAGAGCATCAAGGTTTGCCAGAACTCTGAGGTGATGAAGGGATGCAGCAGCCTGAAAAAGGTGATTGATATCACCCTGCGCAAGGGTAAGAACGGAGTGAGCGGAAGAGTAGGTCTCTTCGGCGACACCTATGGCGGAGGAAAGGGCATCGTGAGCGTATTGAGCCAGCAGGACAAGCTGCGCATCCTGACCCACGTAGAGGGCAACATGCAGCGCACATCCAACAGCAGTCTGGGCGATAATCCAGACGAAGGCTCAAGCCTCATCAATCACTATTCGCACGAGGGAGCCAAGATGAACATCCTCTGGACTCCTACCGAGAAGGACATGCTGGAAGTGGATGCGATGCAGACCTACACCCGAAACCATTTTACAGGTACGCCAGCCGACTATGTGCGCGCCTACCATCTCCAGGCAGACTATACCCGCCTGCTGGGCGAAAAGGGAGCGAGCATCCTCTTTACCCTGGGTGCTGAGAACATCAGCGACAACGGCGGAAATGCGGCAGATGCCAGTGCGGCACCTTATCGCAACCATGCTACCTATCCGTTTATGGTGGTGGAATATGCCACTCCGGTGATTTCTGAGAATCTCTGGCTTACAGCCGGTTTCGAGGGCGGACTGTCTATCGAGAAGAACTGTGTGGCTGATTACACCAACCACTCCAACTATCAGGACCTGTATGCGCAGCTGGATTATACCATCGGCAAATGGGGCTTCATGGTGGGCGACCGATTCCGCACCATCAATTTCCGTCCGAAACAGATTGCCACAGAAAAGAACTGGAAGCATAGTACCCATAACCATAGCTACACGGTGAGCGTATATCACAACTTTGCACCGGGTCATACCCTGCAGGGCACATTCTGCCGCCGAATCTTCAATGCCGATTTTGGCGATTTCGTTACTGCAGGCGATATGGAGGGGGCTTGGCGTCCATACTACACCAAGGACATCAGCGAGCGTCTCGCCTACGTGGCAGAGCTGAAGCATACATACAGCAAGCCGAATCTCGTGGTTAGCAGTTCTATCAAGAATATCCATCAGGATCTTCCGGGTGTAGATCGCGACAACACACTGGGCATCGGAACTACTGCCTTCTGGCATAAGGGAATGCTGAGGATTACCGCCGGAGTGAATTACTTCTGGGAAAAGGCTGAGATTTTCGGAGGCGAAGAAGGAATGAATGGAGTGAATGCCGTAGAGGCAGGATTGTCGGGAGATGTAGGAAATGCGGCAGAAACAGGAGATGCATCGCAGAACAAGAACTGTAAATACAGCAATTTTGCGATATTCAAGCTGGCGCCGCAGCTTTCATTGCCTGCTGGCTGGCGCCTGACAGCCAATATGATCTGGTGCACCCGTCGCCATACTCTTACGCCAGCCTATACGCCAGCCAATCTCTATGCCGAGGTGGGCGTATATAAGAACATAGGCAAGCATCTTACCCTGGAAGGCAGATTCCACGATATTGCCGGTCAGCATTTCGGCAACCGTGCAGCCACTATGGGTTTCACCTATTATTTCTAGTTCTTCTGGAAACAATTCGGAAAGGATTCGGAAAACATCAAGAAAGAACAATCATAAAAATGATAATCCCGACTCTCCAAGAAGAAGGAGGGTCGGGATTATCATTATATAATATCTATGAACTTATAATCGTATGTTGATCCTGAAAACATTTTATGTTGACAATCTCTCTTTCAAACTAACTATATCTTATGTTGATATCTCTCTCAACTATATCTTATGCTGATAACTCTCTTAATAGAGAATCTCTCTGATATCAATTAAAATATGTTGATATGACCAGGATTCCAACTTAACAATCTTTTTATCTTTAGATGAGCGGCATTCCTGCCTTCTCACATTCTGTTCTCATATCTTCCGGCCAGATACTAGCCTGAATCTCGCCGATGTGCGCCTTGTGGAGCAGCACCATACAGAGACGGCTCTGACCGATACCACCACCGATACTCAATGGCAACTTGTCGTTCAGGAGCTGCTGGTGGAAATAGAGTTTCTCTCTATCTTCCTTGCCTTCCAGCTTCAACTGGCGAAGCAGGCTCTCCTTGTCAACACGGATACCCATAGAGCTCAGCTCGAAGCTTCTGCCCAACACCGGATACCAGATTAGGATATCACCATTCAATCCTTCCTTGCCATTCTCGGCTACGGTGCTCCAGTCGTCATAGTCAGGAGCACGGCCATCATGCTTCTTTCCATCGCTCAACTTTCCGCCGATACCCTCTACAAATACGGCACCATATTTCTTGCAGATAGCATCCTCGCGCTCCTTAGGAGTCTTGTCAGGATACATATCGAGCAAATCCTGCGCATGGATAAAATGAATATCCTTTGGCAGGAAAGGCTTCAGCTGTGGATAGTGCTCGCAAGCCAGGAACTCGGTGCGGAGGATGGCTGCATAGATGCGGCGAACCACATCTTCAAGGAATGAAATGGTACGATCACCCTTCGTAATCACAGCCTCCCAGTCCCACTGATCCACATAGAGCGAATGAAGATTATCAAGCTCCTCATCGGCACGGATGGCGTTCATATCGGTATAGACACCATAGCCCGGCTCTATCTCATATTCTGCCAAGGTCAAGCGCTTCCATTTAGCCAGAGAGTGAACCACCTCAGCCTTTGCATCACCCAAATCCTTGATAGGGAAAGTTACAGGGCGCTCCACTCCATTCAGGTCGTCATTGATACCCAAACCCTTCAATACGAAGAGAGGGGCGGTGACACGGCGCAAGCGCAACTCTGTGGACAGGTTCTGCTGGAAGAACTCTTTTATCATTTTGATACCCATTTCGGTCTGGCGCATATCCAGCAGCGCCTTATATCCTTCGGGTTTTATCAGATTACTCATTTTATCTATTATATATCGTTTATAGTTTCTTATTTTACTGTTTATCTTACTTTCACGCTGCAAAGATACAAATTTATTATTAATCTGCAAGTGTTTTTCGAAAATATTTCGCAAAATGATAGCATTTTTTAGATTTTAAGTGTCATTTTGTAGAGAAATTCACCGCTTTTTCTCCCTATACATTATATATATAGAAAAAAAACGGGCCAAATATTTGGTTATTCAAAATAAAAGATGTACTTTTGCAGTCAATTAATCTTTGGGGTAGCAGGCATCTGCCCGATTCCCCTCCCATTCTGGTCTCGTAGCTTAGTTGAATAGAGCGTCAGATTCCGGTTCTGAAGGTCGTGGGTTTGAGTCCCACCGAGATCACTACTACATTAAAATTTAATTTAAGAACATGGATTTAGTAGAACGTTTCATTAACTATACAAAATTCGACACACAGTCGAGTGAAGACTCAGAAAGTGTGCCAAGCACGGCAAAACAGTTGGATTTTGCCAAGTACCTGAAGCACGAACTGGAGGAAGAAGGTCTGAGCGACGTAGAGATGGACGATATGGGCTACATCTACGCCACCCTGAAGGGCAATACCAAGAAAAAGACTCCTACCATCGGCTTCATCTCTCACATGGACACCAGTCCTGATGCCAGCGGAAAAGACATCAAGGCCCGCGTCATCAAGAATTACGACGGCGAGGATATCGAACTCAGTCCGGGCATCATCTCCAGCGTAGAAAAATTCCCTGAACTCAAGGCGCACAAGGGCGAGGACATCATCGTAACTGATGGAACTACCCTGCTCGGTGCAGACGACAAGGCGGGCATCGCTGAAATCGTACAGGCTATGTGCTACCTCCGCGACCATAAGGAAATCAAGCACGGAGACATCCGCGTGGGCTTCAATCCAGACGAGGAAATCGGTATGGGCGCCCATCACTTCGATGTAGAGAAGTTTGGCTGCGACTGGGCTTACACCATCGACGGCGGCGACCTGGGCGACCTGGAATACGAGAACTTCAATGCTGCTGCTGCCAAGATTCACATCAAGGGCGTGAGCGTGCATACAGGCTATGCCAAGGGCAAGATGATCAACGCAAGCCGACTGGCTGTGGAATTCCAGAACATGATTCCTGAGGCAGAAACACCTGAACAGACCGACGGATACCAGGGCTTCTACCACCTGCTCGGCATCGAAAGCCGCTGCGAGGAAGCCAAGCTCAGCTACATCATCCGCGACCACGACCGACAGAAGTTTGAGGCTCGCAAGGATTTCATCGAAGACTGCGTGAAGAAGATGAACGAAAAGTACGGCGAGGGAACTGTTACGGCAGAAATCTACGACCAGTATTACAACATGAAGGAGAAGATAGATCCAAACATGCATGTCATCGACATCGTGCTCCGTGCCATGCAGGAGAGTGGCGTTCCACCTCGCGTAGAGCCTATCCGTGGCGGTACCGATGGTGCGCAGCTCAGCTTCAAGGGTCTTCCTTGTCCAAACATCTTTGCCGGTGGCGTCAACTTCCACGGTCCTCACGAGTTCGTGAGCGTACAGGTGATGCAGAAGGTAGTGGATACTATCGTGAAGATTGCGGAAATCACAGAAGAGTATAACGACTAATATATATGGGGAATTTAGGAGAAATCTAAATTCCCCATTTTCATAAACTGACTATTTTTTAGAGAGATTATCATTTTCATAAACAGAAAAATATGGCAGAAATTCCCTATTTAGTAAAAGACCTCGCCCTCATCCTGATGGTGGCTGGCATTGTTACCCTCATCTTCAAGCGGCTCAAGCAGCCCCTGGTGCTGGGTTACATCGTGGCGGGCTTCCTCGTGTCGCCCCACATGCCCTATACCATGTCGGTGATGGACGAGACGGATATCCAGACCTGGGCAGACATCGGTGTCATCTTCACCCTCTTTTCGCTCGGTCTCGATTTCTCCTTCAAGAAAATCGTGAAGATGGGAGCCTCGCCCATCATCGCCTGCATCGTCATCGTCTTTTCCATGATGATGCTGGGCATCAGCGTGGGTCACAGCTTCGGCTGGGGCAGGATGGACTGCATCTTCCTGGGTGGTATGCTCGCCATGAGTTCCACCACCATTATATATAAGGCTTTCGACGATATAGGACTGCGACAGCAGAAGTTTGCCTCCATGGTGATGAGCGTGCTCATCCTGGAAGATATTCTTGCCATCGTGATGATGGTGATGCTTTCCGCCATCGCCGGAGGCAACAATCCGGACGGCGAACAGATGTTTGCATCGGTACTGAGGATTGGCTTCTTCCTGGTATTATGGTTTATCGTGGGCATCTTTGCCATCCCGCTCTTCCTGCGCTCGGTCAGGAAGTTCATCAATGGCGAAACCCTACTCATCGTTTCCCTGGGACTGTGCTGCGGCATGGCGGTATTATCTACCAAGGTAGGTTTTTCGAGCGCTTTCGGAGCCTTCGTCATGGGTAGCATCCTGGCAGAAACCATTGAGGCTGAGAAGATTATCAAGCTGGTAGAACCGGTAAAGAATCTCTTCGGAGCCATCTTCTTCGTATCGGTAGGTATGCTGGTAGATCCCAACATCCTGGTAGAATATGCCGTTCCTATCCTCGCCCTCGTGGCAGCTATACTGATAGGACAAGCTACATTGGGAACCTTCGGATTCATGCTGGGCGGCGAATCTTTGAAGTCGGCGATGCGCTGCGGATTCTCGATGGCGCAGATTGGCGAGTTCTCCTTCATCATTGCCTCGCTGGGATTGTCGCTGGGAGTTATCAGCAACTTCCTCTATCCGGTAGTGGTGGCAGTTTCAGTCATCACCACCTTCCTCACCCCTTACATGATCCGACTGGCGCAGCCTTCCTATCAGCTGATGGAGAAGCATCTGCCTAGCAAATTCATCAATATCCTGAACCATTTTGCGATGAGCCGCCCCTCTACCCAACAGCAGAGTAAGTGGAAATCGCTGATTCGGCAGATGGTCATCAATACCGTGGCATACTCCATCCTTTCGGCTGCGGCGATAGCGATGATGTTCACCTTCGTCCTGCCTCTGATGCGCAATATGCTGCCAGGCTGGAATCTTCACTGGTATGCCAACGCCATCACGGGTCTGCTCACCATCGTACTCATATCGCCTTTCCTGCGAGCCATCGTGATGAAGAAGAATCACAGCCCGGAATGGAAGCGACTGTGGGTGGAGAGCAGCATCAACCGCATCCCGCTGCTCTTCACGATATTCGTGAGATACGTCATTGCCCTGGGCTTCATCTTCTATATCATCAACTATCTGTCCCGATTCACCAATGCGCTGATGGTATGCATCGGAGCCGTGATCGTACTGCTGATGTTGGGTTCACGCCGCATCAAGAAACGAAGCATCGTGATGGAGCGCCTCTTCCTGCACAACCTGCGTTCGCGCGATATTGCCGCACAGGTGAACGGCGAAAAGCGCCCGCTCTACGAGGGCCATCTGCTGGATAGAGATATCCATATCAGTGAAATCGAGGTACCGGAAGACAGTATCTGGTGTGGCAAATCACTGAAGGAGCTGCATCTCCGCCAGCGTTTCGGCATCGATATGAGCAGCATCCGAAGGGGGTCGCAGCGCCTGAACATCCCGAATGGCGACACCGTGATATTCCCTGGCGACAAGCTTCAGATCATCGGTAACGACGACCAGGTACATAAGTTTGCCCAGGCGCTCACCACCGAGCTAGCCCCGGAAGACCTGGAGATAGAGAAGCGGGAGATGAAGCTCCGCCAGCTCATCATCAGCGGCGGCAGCGAATTTCTTGGCAAGACGCTGGAAGAGAGCGGAATCCGCAACAAGTACAACTGTATGGTTGTAGGATTGGAAGAGGGCCAGGAGAACCTTACCCACATTCTCCCTTCCCGCGTTTTCGAAAAGGGCGACATCATCTGGCTGGTAGGCGAAGAAGCCGACCTGCAGAAGATTCAGGAAAAGAGTTAAAGATAGTTCAAAAAAAGAGGGTGTATCATTATTCATCGGATTACGCACGGATTTTAAACGGAAACTCGACCTGGCGGTCGTGACGATACCCCCTAAAGCGGGGGCATTACGGCGCTAGCCCAATGGCCGTAAGGCCAAATCCGTTTAAATTCCGTGCGTAATCCGTGAAGCAAGAATGTTCCGTTAACTCCGCGAAATCCGATGAAGAAAATAGATGAAGATAAAAAAAATCTATCTTACGGTGATATGGAAGCACCCCTGTTTTACCTCGTATTTGATATAACAGCGGTTCTTTTCACGGAAATCTCTCAACACCTCGCTGAAAACCCACTTCAGGGTATCATTCTGCACCTGGCGGCGAGGCTGCTTCTCCGTCTGAATCTGCTTGTATCTGTTGTAGCAGACATCGAAGGTAGTACCATAGAGATGACACGAATTCTCGGTAGCATTGCCGTTTCGGGTTCTCAGCTTCGACACATCATCCTTGGTACGCAAGATGCTGGTAACGATGATCTTATGCAAAGGAATGCCCTTGATCTGCAGCGAATCAAAATACGCCCTACCGATATCCTGCAACAATACCGAAGCCCTAGGCACCAGATAAGGAATACTGTTGTTCAGCTTATCCACATAAAAGAACGGATTGCTGCCCACATACACCAGCTTGCCCTTGCTATGCTCAGCCTCCGCACGGTTCTGAACCGGAGCCACACCATGCTTGCTGGCAGCTACAATCTGTACATCCTGCTGATCAGGGAAGGTATTTCCGAAGTGAGGCACCGAGAAAATGCGATGCTTCACCTCCTTGCCAGTCTTATCGAAAAATATCGAAAATCTGCCATCAGAGGCTGTATCAGGAGTTACCGACAGTTCATCCTTCTTTAAATCCGCAGCTTCAGAAGAAGAAGCATCACCGGAAACGGCATCCTGAGCACCAGCCGAAGCCATCAGGCTAGAAGCATCAGAATCTCCTCGTAATGAATCGATTGCCGTACTGTCTTTTCCATCAGAATGAGCCGTCAACCTAGGCTCAGCCACACTCGGAAAAATAACACGGACCAGTGCCAACAACAGCACGACAACCAAAAAACCTTGCAAATATCTATTCTTACTAATCTTCATAACTAAAAATTTCCTGCAAAGGTAACAAAAAGTATTGAAATATTTGCTCAATTCACAGAAAAGTAGTAATTTTGCAGCGTTATATAACATTATTTAGAACATTAAGGTTGCAAACCAATAAGAAATATAAATATTTTGATAGAGAAACATATTATACTCGAAGATATAGATCCAGTGATGTTCTATGGCGTAGGAAATGGTAACCTACAGATGATCAAATCACTGTATCCTAAGTTGCGTATCGTTGCACGCGACAACGTGATTCGTGTGCTCGGCGACGAGGAGGAGATGGCGAAAGCAGAAGAAGACATTGAGCTGATGCGCAAGCACTTAGCTAAATACAACATGCTCAATGAAGAGGATATCCTTGATATTGTGAAAGGCAAACAGACCAAAGCAGACTCCGTGAAAGGCGTGCTGGTATATAGCATCAGCGGCCGACCTATCAAGAGCCGCAGCGAGAACCAGCAGCAGCTCATCGAGGCTTACGAGAAGAACGATATGATATTTGCTGTGGGTCCTGCCGGAACCGGTAAGACCTACCTCAGCATCGCCCTTGCCGTGAAAGCCCTCAAGGAGAAAGCTATCAAGAAAATCATCCTCTCAAGACCTGCCGTAGAAGCAGGCGAAAAGCTCGGATTCCTGCCGGGCGACATGAAAGATAAGATAGACCCTTACCTGCAACCGCTCTATGATGCGTTGGAAGATATGATTCCTGCCGTCAAGTTGCAAGACATGATGGAAAAGCACATTATCCAGATTGCGCCACTCGCCTTCATGCGTGGACGCACCCTCAGCGACGCCGTCGTCATCCTCGACGAGGCGCAGAATACAACCTCACAGCAGATCAGGATGTTCCTCACCCGTATGGGTATGAACACCAAGATGATCATCACCGGCGACCTGACACAGATAGACTTGCCTCGCGAGCAGCGAAGCGGACTGAAAGAGGCGCTCAAGATTCTGGAAGGAGTAGAAGGAATCGGAGTCGTGAAACTGGGGCAGAAGGATATTGTGCGACACAAGCTCGTAACCCGCATCGTCAACGCATACGACAAGTATGACAAGGAGAGAGCGGAAGCACGGGAAGCTCTGAAAGCAGAAAAAGATAATTCAAAATAATCAGAATTAAGAATGAACAGAATGATTACTCAAGGCATATCATAAAGTTCAAAGTTCAAAATTCAAAGTTCAAAGTAAAATGAAAGCATTAACAAAGACAGATTTCCATTTTGATGGACAGAAGAGTGTTTACCACGGTAAAGTACGTGATGTGTATGACATTAACGACGACATCCTCGTGATGGTCGCTACCGACAGAATCTCAGCATTCGATGTTGTTCTGCCAAAGGGTATTCCATTCAAGGGTCAGGTGCTCAATCAGATTGCAGCTAAGTTCCTGGACACAACTACAGATATCTGTCCAAACTGGAAGTTGGCTACTCCAGACCCAATGGTTACAGTAGGTTTGAAGTGCGAAGGTTTCCGCGTGGAGATGATCATCCGTTCTATCCTCACCGGTAGTGCATGGCGTGACTATCAGAAGGGATGCCGCGAGATCTGCGGTGTGAAGTTGCCAGACGGAATGCGCGAGAACGAGCGTTTCCCAGAGCCTATCATCACCCCTACTACAAAGGCTGACGAGGGTCACGATATGAACATCTCCAAGGAAGAGATCATCGCCCAGGGTATTGTTAGTGCAGAGGATTACGCTGTAATGGAGGACTATACACGCCGCATCTTCGCCCGTGGCCAGGAAATCGCTGCCAAGCAGGGATTGATTCTCGTTGATACCAAGTACGAGTTCGGCAAGCGCGACGGTAAGGTTTATCTCATCGATGAGATCCACACTCCAGACTCTAGCCGCTACTTCTACGCTGATGGCTACGAGGAGAAGTTTGAGAAGGGTGAGCCACAGCGCCAGCTTTCTAAGGAGTTCGTTCGCCAGTGGCTCATCGAGCACAACTTCATGAACGAGCCTGGTCAGACTATGCCAGAGATTACCGACGAGTATGCAGAGAGCGTATCCGACCGCTACATCGAGCTGTACGAGCACATCACAGGCGAGAAGTTCGACAAGGCTGCTGAGGAAGGCGACATCGCTGCACGCATCGAGAAGAACGTAAGCGAGTGGCTTGCTGCACACAAGTAATATATAATTAAGGTATATTGCTCGACAAAAGTAAGTAATATATAAATAATGTATAAACAAGAACAGATTAAGCCCTACGAGGGCACAGGAGAAAAGGGAAAGTTGGTAGAGGAGATGTTTGATAACATCGCCCCTACCTACGATACCCTGAACCACCGACTCTCGTGGGATATCGATAAGGGATGGCGCAAGAAGGCTATCAAGCGGCTTGCGCCCTTCTCTCCAAAGAAAATGCTCGACATCGCCACAGGTACCGGAGACTTCGCCATCCTTGCTGCACAGATGCTGCATCCCGACAAGCTCGTGGGAGCAGATATCTCGCAGGGAATGATGGAGATAGGAAGACAGAAAGTGAAGCAGCTGGGACTGGACCAGGTAATCCGCTTCGACAAGGAAGACTGCCTCCACCTCTCATACGAAGACAACACCTTTGATGCGGTAACAGCCGCCTTCGGCATCCGCAACTTCCAGAACCTGGACCAGGGACTGCGCGAAATGTGCCGAGTACTGAAGAAGGGAGGACATCTCTGCATCGTGGAACTCACCACTCCAGTCAGCTTCCCGATGAAGCAGCTGTTCCACATCTATTCGCATACCGTATTGCCTATCTACGGCAAGCTGATATCGAAAGACCAGAGTGCCTACAGCTATCTCACCAAGACCATCGAGGCATTCCCACAGGGAGAAACGATGATGGAGGTATTCAAGAAGGCAGGATTCGAAAAGGCAGAGTTCAAGAGACTCACCTTCGGCATCTGCACCCTTTATTTCGCAACAAAATAAAACAAAGATATTATGGACAAGTATGGACTCATAGGTTATCCCCTAGGACATTCGTTCTCAAAAGGCTACTTCAACGAGAAGTTTGAGAACGAGGGCATCGACGCCCAATATATCAACTTCGAGATTCCATCCATCGAAGATCTCACCGAGATTCTCGACTCTAATCCGGAGTTAAAAGGCCTCAATGTAACCATCCCTTACAAGGAGAAGGTAATCAGTTATCTTGATCAGGTTAGCCCCGAGGCAAATGCCATCGGAGCGGTCAACGTGGTGAAAGTGGAGCATAAAGGCGACGAGACTATCCTCAAGGGATACAACAGTGATGTCATCGGTTTCACCCAGAGCATCGAACCATTCATCGAGTCTTTCCACAAGAAGGCATTGATTCTCGGTACTGGCGGTGCGTCCAAAGCCATCAACTACGGCTTGAAATCGCTCGGACTGGAGACTGTCTTTGTGAGTCGATACGAACGTCCAGGTACTATCCAGTACGATAAAATCACCCCTGAGGTCATCAAGGAATACAATGTCATCGTGAATTGTACTCCTGTAGGTATGTATCCTCATGTAGATGAGTGCCCTCCACTGCCTTACGAGGCGATGGATACCCATACACTACTCTACGACCTCATCTACAATCCCGATGAAACCCTCTTCATGAAGAAGGGAAAAGAGCACGGAGCCACAGTGAAGAATGGCTTGGAAATGCTCTTGCTGCAAGCTTTTGCATCATGGGATTTCTGGCAAGAAGAAAAATAAGCATATCATAAAGTTCAATGTTCAAAGATCAAAGTTCAAAATAAGAATATGAGTAACAATAGATACATGATGCGCGGTGTAAGCGCAGCAAAGGAAGATGTTCACAACGCTATCAAGAACATCGACAAGGGTATCTTCCCACAGGCTTTCTGCAAGATTATCCCTGATATCCTGGGAGGCGACCCAGAGTATTGCAACATTATGCATGCCGACGGTGCAGGTACCAAGTCTAGCTTGGCATACATGTACTGGAAGGAGACTGGCGACCTCTCTGTTTGGAAGGGTATCGCTCAGGATGCTATCGTGATGAATACCGACGACCTGCTCTGCGTGGGTGCCGTAGATAACATCCTCGTAAGCTCTACCATCGGCCGCAACAAGATGCTCATCCCTGGCGAGGTTATCTCGGCTATCATCAACGGTACCGACGACCTGCTCCACGAGATGCGCGAGATGGGTATAGGCATCTATCCTACAGGTGGTGAGACTGCCGATGTAGGCGACCTGGTTCGTACCATCATCGTTGACTCTACCGTTACCTGCCGCATGAAGCGCAGCGACGTCATCGACAATGCCAACATCCGTCCAGGCGATGTTATCGTAGGTCTTTCTTCTACAGGTCAGGCTACTTACGAGAAGAAGTACAACGGCGGTATGGGCAGCAACGGTTTGACTTCTGCCCGCCACGATGTATTCGCCAAGTATCTCGCAGAGAACTATCCTGAGAGCTACGATCACGCAGTGCCTAACGAGTTGGTTTACAGCGGCAAGTATAAGTTGACCGATGAGGTTGAGGGTTCTCCTATCAACGCCGGAGAGCTGGTACTCTCTCCTACCCGCACCTATGCCCCAGTAATCAAGAAGATTCTGGATGAGCTTCGCCCAGAGGTTCACGGTATGGTTCACTGCACAGGTGGTGCCCAGACCAAGGTTCTGCACTTCGTAGGCGAGAACTGCAAGGTAGTGAAGGACAACATGTTCCCTGTACCTCCACTCTTCAAGGCAATCCACGACTGCTCTGAGACCGACTGGAAGGAGATGTACCAGGTATTCAACATGGGTCATCGTATGGAAATCTACGTTCGCCCAGAGGTAGCCGAGAAGGTTATCGCCATCAGCAAGAGCTTCAACATCGATGCCCAGATTGTGGGTCACATCGAAGAAGGCAAGCGCAGCCTGACCATCAAGAGCGAATTCGGAACATTCGAATACTAAAAATAGAATTAAAATTAATGGACAATAACAACATATTACAGAAGCTAGAAGGCTTAGAGAGCCGATACGAGGAAGTAAGCACCCTCATTACCGACCCTGATGTCATCGCCGACCAGCCACGCTACGTGAAGCTCACCAAGGAGTGGAAAGACCTTGGCGACATCATGGACGCACGCAAGCGATACATCAACTGTCTGAACAGCATCAAGGAGGCTAAGGATATCCTCGCCAACGAAAGCGACCCTGAAATGAAGGAGATGGCGCGCGAGGAACTCAACGAGAACGAGGCTCTGCAGCCTAAGCTCGAAGAAGAAATCAAGATCGCCCTGGTTCCTAAGGACCCAGAGGATGCCAAGAATGTACAGATGGAGATCCGTGGCGGTGCCGGTGGCGACGAGGCTGCCCTCTTCGCCGGTGACCTCTTCTCTATGTATAAGAAATATTGTGAGTCTAAGGGATGGACCATCAGCGTGACATCTGTCTCTGAAGGTGCAGTAGGTGGATACAAGGAAATCGACTTCGCCGTAAGCGGAACAGATGTTTACGGTACATTGAAGTATGAGTCTGGTGTTCACCGTGTTCAGCGTGTGCCTGCTACTGAGACTCAGGGCCGTATGCATACCTCAGCCGCTACCGTGGCAGTATTGCCAGAGGCAGACAAGTTTGAGGTGAACATCAACGAAGGCGATATCAAGTGGGATACCTTCCGAAGCTCAGGTGCCGGTGGTCAGAACGTAAACAAGGTGGAGTCTGGAGTTCGCCTCCGCTATCCTTGGAAGAACCCTAACACAGGCGAGGTAGAGGAAATCCTCATCGAGTGTACCGAGACCCGTGACCAGCCAAAGAACAAGGAGCGTGCCTTGAGCCGCCTCTATACCTTCATCCACGACCGTGAGCATCAGAAGTATGTAGACGATATCGCCAGCCGCCGCAAGAGCCTCGTATCTACCGGCGACCGCAGTGCGAAGATTCGTACCTACAACTTCCCACAGGGCCGTGTTACCGACCACCGTATCGGTTACACCACCCACGACCTCAATGGTTTCCTGGCTGGTAACATCCAGGATATGATTGATGCCCTGACTGTGGCAGAGAATGCTGAGAAGCTGAAAGAAACAGAATTGTAAAACCTTACCAGGGTTTCGTATGTGGCTCCGCAGTTTTAAAGCTTTTGCCCTTACAGGGCGACAGGCTTGATGCCATGACTACCCAGGGTGTTGCCCTGGGCTAGGGGCTTCTGCCCTTTCAGGGCGTGTGGAGCAAACATCTGAAATTCAAATAACTTAAAAAGAAATGAACAGAAAAGAACTTGTAGAGCAGATTTTCGCCAAGAAGAGTTTCTTGTGCGTAGGTCTTGATACAGATATCAATAAGTTGCCTAAGTGCATCACTGAGAGTGAAGACATCCAGGGCGCAGAAGCCGAGATGATGTTTAAGTTCAACCAGGCTATCATCGACGCCACCGCTCCTTACTGCGTGGCTTACAAGCCAAACCTGGCTTTCTACGAGAGCCGCGGCATCGACGGCATGATCGCCTTCGAGAACACCATCAAGTATCTCAAGAGCCACTATCCAAACCACTTCATCATCGCTGATGCTAAGCGTGGCGATATCGGCAATACATCCAAGATGTATGCCCAGACTTTCTTCGAGGAGTATAATCTCGATTCTGTAACCGTAGCTCCTTACATGGGCGAGGATTCTGTCAAGCCTTTCCTCGAGTATGAAGGCAAGTGGGTCATCCTCCTGGCTTTGACCAGCAACAAGGGTAGCCACGACTTCCAGCTCACAGAGGATAAAGAAGGCGAGCGCCTTTTCGAGAAGGTTCTGAAGAAGAGCCAGGAATGGGGCAACGATGAGAACATGATGTACGTAGTGGGTGCTACTCAGGGTCAGATGTTCGAGGACATCCGCAAGGTAGCTCCTAACCACTTCCTTCTCGTACCAGGTGTAGGTGCCCAGGGTGGAAGCCTCCAGGAGGTTTGCAAGTATGGCATCATCAAGGATTGCGGTCTGCTCGTCAATTCATCTCGCGGCATTATCTACGCCAGCAATGGCGATGACTTCGCAGAGGTTGCAGGTCAGAAGGCAAAGGAACTCCAGGAGGAAATGGCAGCCGAGCTTGCCAAGCTGGGCTAAGCCTCCCCTAGGAATCCCGCTAGGAATCCCGCTAGGCGTCCCGGCAAGAAAGTCTTCCGCTAGGCGTCCCGGCGGATTTGAAATCCGCCGTAAAAAAGGTTCGACCTATTAAACCTGGGGATTTGCAATCCCCACCAAAAATAAGATTTTAGGCGCAAAGTATCTTGAAAAAGAGGCTTTGCGCCTAAAAAATACCCATTTGTTGGCGAAAAAAGCAAAATATTACGAAAGAATGACGAGAATCTAAATTTATTTTGTTATTTTTGCAAACAAAATGTGTTTCCTAAAAGAGAATCTTGCAAGGAGACCCTAAGTAAAACAAACTAGAAGATTGATAAATATGGAATTTACCGCAGCGCAAATAGCCCAGTTCGTTCAGGGCCGTGTGGAAGGTGATGAGAACGCAACAGTCAACACCTTCGCTAAAATCGAAGAAGGCAAGGAAGGCGCTATCTCGTTCCTTTCAAACCCTAAATATACTCACTTCGTGTACGACACAAAGTCGAGCATCGTACTCATCGACGAGAACGTGGAATTGGATCATCCTGTTTCTACCACCCTCATTCGTGTGAAGAATGCATACGAGTGCGTGGCAAAGTTGCTCCAGATGTATGAATCAATGAAACCTAAGAAGACGGGCATCGATCCATTGGCTTTCGTTTCTCCAAAGGCTAAGGTGGCTGAGAACGTCTATATCGGTGCTTTCGCCTATATCAGCGATGGCGCAGAGGTGGGCGAAGGTAGCCAGATTTATCCTCACGCTTACATCGGCGAGGGTGTGAAGATCGGCAAGAATGCCCTCATCTACCCTCACGTAACCATTTATCACGGCTGTAAGCTCGGCGATAACGTGACTTTCCATGCAGGTTGCGTCATCGGTGCTGATGGTTTCGGCTTCGCTCCAGGACCTGATGGATACGACAAGATTCCTCAGATCGGTATCGTAACCATCGAGGATGATGTGGAGATTGGTGCCAACACCTGCGTTGACCGCTCTACCATGGGTTCTACCTATGTTCGCAAGGGCGTGAAGCTCGACAATATGGTTCAGATTGCCCATAATACCGACATAGGTGCCAACACCGTGATGTCTGCACAGGTGGGTGTAGCCGGCAGTACCAAGGTAGGCGAATGGTGCATGTTTGGCGGACAGGTGGGTCTCGCCGGTCACATCACCATCGGCGACAAGGTGTTCCTCGGAGCACAGAGCGGTGTGCCAGGCAGCCTCAAGAGCGGTCAGCAGCTCATCGGTACTCCTCCTATGGAGCAGCGTGCTTACTTCAAGTCACAGGCCATCTTCCGTCGCCTGCCTGAGATGTACAAGGAACTCAACGACCTGAAGAAGCAGATTGAAGAACTAAAGAAAAATAAATAAAACTATATATAATTATGTCAAAACAGAAGACACTGAAAGGTAGTTTCTCTCTTTGCGGCAAGGGATTGCACACAGGCTTGAGCCTCACCGTGACTTTCAATCCTGCACCAGAGAACACCGGTTATAAGATACAGCGCATCGACCTCGAAGGCGAGCCTATCATCCAGGCTGTGGCAGAGAACGTCGTTGAAACCCAGCGTGGCACCGTACTCGGTAAGGGCGATATCCGCATCTCTACCATCGAGCACGGTATGTCAGCACTCTATGCCCTCGGCATCGACAACTGTTTCATCCAGGTAAACGGTCCTGAGTTCCCTATCCTCGACGGCTCTGCATCCATGTATGTAGAGAAGATTCAGAGCGTGGGCATCCAGGAGCAGAATGCAGAGAAGGACTACTATATCATCCGTCATAAGATTGAGGTGAAGGACGACAACGGTTCTGTCATCACCATCCTTCCAGACGAGGAATTCAGCATCACGGCGATGTGTTCTTTCGAGAGCAAGTTCATCAACAGCCAGTTTGCCACCCTCGACAAGATGGAGACTTATGTTGACGAGATTGCTTCGGCACGTACCTTCGTATTCGTTCGCGATATCATGCCATTGCTCCAGGCTAACCTTATCAAGGGTGGCGACTTGGACAATGCCATCGTTATCTACGAGCGCCAGGTAGAGCAGGCTCAGCTCGATCAGCTCGCCGACCATCTCAAGGTGCCTCACATGGATGCCAGCAAATTAGGCTACATCCAGCACCGCCCATTGCAGTGGGAGAACGAGTGTACTCGCCATAAGCTGCTCGACATCATCGGCGATATGGCGCTCATCGGTAAGCCTATCAAGGGTCGCATCATCGCTACCCGTCCTGGCCACACCGTGAACAACAAGTTCGCCCGTCTCATGCGCAAGGAGATTCGCAAGCACGAAATCCAGGCCCCTATCTATGATCCAAACGAGGAGCCAATCATGGATAACATCCGCATCCGACAGCTCCTGCCTCATCGCTACCCTATGCAGTTGGTAGATAAGGTCATCGCCATGGGTCCTACCAGCATCGTGGGCGTTAAGAACGTAACCAGCAACGAGCCTTTCTTCACCGGTCACTTCCCTGAGGAGCCAGTAATGCCAGGCGTTCTCCAGGTAGAGGCGATGGCACAGTGTGGCGGTCTGCTCGTATTGAACCAGCTGGAAGAGCCTGAGCGCTGGAGCACTTACTTCATGAAGCTCGACGACGTAAAGTTCCGCAAGAAGGTGGTTCCGGGCGATACCCTCCTCTTCCGTGTGGAGTTGCTCGCACCCGTACGTCATGGCATCAGCTCTATGAAGGGCTACATGTTCGTAGGCGACCAGGTGGTGGCAGAGGCTACTTTCACAGCACAGATTGTTAAGAACAAGTAATAATAAGATAGAAATATGAATCAGATTAGTCCATTAGCGTTTGTTCATCCAGAGGCAAAACTCGGTGACAACAACATTATCGGTCCTTTCTGCTATATCGACAAGGACACCGTTTTGGGCGATAACAACGTATTGCAGAACAGCGTTACCATCCACGTGGGCGCTCGCATCGGCAACAATAATGAAATTTTCCCAGGCGCCAGCATCTCTACCAAGCCTCAGGACTTGAAGTTCAAGGGCGAGCAGACAACCTGCGAGGTGGGCGATAACAACAGCATCCGTGAGAACGTTACTATCTCTCGTGGTACAGCCTCTAAGGGCAAGACCGTGGTAGGCAGCAACAACCTCCTGATGGAGACTGTTCACGTGGCTCACGACTGCGAGCTGGGCAGCGGCTTGATTATCGGTAACTCAACCAAGTTTGCCGGCGAGGTGGTTGTAGATGACAATGCCATCGTCAGTGCCAACGTTCTCGTTCATCAGTTCTGCCACATCGCAGGCTACGTGATGATCCAGGGCGGTTGCCGTTTCTCTCAGGACATTCCTCCTTATATCATTGCCGGCAAGGAGCCTACCCGCTATTGCAGCATCAACCTCATCGGTTTGCGTCGCCGTGGTTTCAGCAACGAGACCATCCAGAACATCCACGAGGCTTATCGCCTGCTCTACAGCAAGGGCATCCTGAAGGAAGGTATCGAGGAAATCAAGAAGAATCTTGAGGTGACTAAGGAAATCCAGTACATCATCGACTTCGTAGAGAGTTCTCAGCGAGGCATCATCCGATAATGAAAACTTTAATTGTAGTGCTCGGTCCTACCGGTGTAGGTAAGACCGAGCTCTGTCTTTCTCTGGCAGAGCATCTCTCTATACCTATTATCAATGCCGACTCCCGCCAGATCTTCGTCGAACTCCCTATCGGAACCGCAGCGCCTACTGCCGAACAGCAGCAGCGGGTGAAGCATTATTTCGTAGGAAACCACCACATCGAAGATTATTACAGCGCAGCCCAATACGAGGCCGATGTGATGAATCTCCTGGAAGAAGAAATCTTCAAGAATCACGATGTGGCGCTTCTTACAGGCGGCAGCATGATGTATATCGATGCCGTATGCAAGGGTATCGACGATATTCCTACCGTGCGGGATGACATCCGTACCTGGATGAAACAGCGCCTGGAAGACGAAGGCTTGGAAGCGCTGGTAGAAGAACTCCACAAGATGGACCCGGAGCATTGGGCGATAGTAGATAAGAAGAATCCACGCCGCGTGGTACATGCCCTGGAAATCTGTCACCAGACCGGCAAGACCTACACTTCTTTCCGTGTAGCCGAGAAGAAGCAGCGTCCTTTCCGCATCATCAAGATAGGCCTGAACCGCGACCGTGCCGAACTGTACGACCGAATCAACCAGCGTGTGTTATTGATGATGGAGAAAGGCCTGGAGACAGAAGCCCGCAGCGTATATCCACACAAGGGTCTCACTGCCTTGAGAACCGTGGGCTACAAGGAGATGTTTGCCTATTTCGATGGCGAGATAGACAAGGAAGAAGCCATCCGACAGATACAGTCGCATAGCCGTGAATACATGCGCAAGCAGCTCACCTGGTTTAAGCGAGATGCCGAAATCCACTGGTATCATCCCGACCAGCAGGAAGAAATCATCCGATTGATTGATGATACAATAGGGAAATAAATGTATACACCCACACGCCCTGAAAAGGGCAGAAGCCCCTAGCCCAGGGTAACACCCTGGGAATATAGCAAATAACCAAGTCGCCCTGAAAGGGCAAAAGCTTTAAAAACAATATGCTTTTGTTCCTTCAGGGCGACTTTTTATTCCTACATTTCCACCTGATTCACAATCTCACCATCAAACATATTGATGATTCTATCAGCATAATTGGCATCGTGCAGCGAGTGGGTTACCATTACGATGGTGGTACCTTCCTTGTGCAACTCAGAAAGCAGTTCCATCACCTCCTTGCCATTCTTGGAATCCAGATTTCCCGTAGGCTCATCGGCAAGTATCAGCTTAGGATGCGGAAGGATGGCACGGGCGATAGCGGTGCGCTGCTGCTGACCGCCCGAAAGCTGCGACGGGAAATGCTTGGCACGATGGGATATCGCCACTCGCTCCATCACATCCTCTGCACGCTTACGGCGCTCCTTGCCCGAAACTCCCATATACAGAAGCGGCAACTCGATGTTCTCCACCACATTCAACTCATCTATCAGGTTGAAACTCTGGAACACAAAACCTATCATTCCTCTTCTTATCAAGGTGCGCTCACTCTCCTTCAGCGTGCTCACATCCTTGCCGTCGAGCAGATAGCTGCCGCTTGTAGGATTATTCAGCAAACCTATTATATTAAGTAATGTGGATTTGCCACATCCCGAAGGTCCCATGATGGCAACAAACTCGCCTTCCTTCACCTCCAGACTGATATTACGCAAAGCCCAGGTCTCCACTTCCTCTGTCTGAAATACTTTCTTGATATTATCTAATTGAATCATAATCATTATCTTTTCTTTAAATTCATATTATATTTTATACTTTCAAATTACACATTTTATTCCTTAGCCAGAATCTCCGAAGGATCCACCTTCATGATCTTACGTACCTGACAGGCGATGATAGCTGCAATGAAGCCAATGACTATCACAACACTCAAACTAATAGGGAAGGCAGGATTGATTTCTACCATATCGAAAGTCTGACTCAGAACGATATGGAACAGCAACATGGCTACCACCGCAAATACCATGGCGATGAGCGAAATCACCAGATAAGTTCTTCCGAAGAGTTTGGTAATATCCTTTGTCAGGGCACCATTCACCTTGCGGATAGCCACCTCCTTCTTCCGGGTCTGCGTATCCAGCATCACCGTACTGAAGATGCTTATCAGACAGATAGCCAGACTCACGATAGCCAGGATCCACGCAATATTTTGCAGTATTTCCAACGCAAACATGCTCCTTGCCATATAGTCACGCAGATTGGATGACATCGGTTTTACCACAGCAGGCTCCAATTTCTGTATCATTCTATCTACAGCAATCTGCATCTCCTTATATTCACCCGGCTTTGCCACAAGAATATAATGTGTGGCACCATAAGCCTCTTTGGGGTCTATGACTATGAATGAGTATATATCAATTTTAAAACTCCCCTGATAAGGTATCGACTGGAACGTTCCGGCTATCTGATACGAATCCATCTCATCTACGGTCAATATATCATTAGGAGCAACATGATGCTGGCGCATCTGCTTATACAACTCCTCATTTACCAGGATGCATTTCTTCCGGTTTGCCTTCGGCTTCCAATTCACCTTGATCTTGAAGAAATCGAGATAGGAGGTATCTGATGTAATCCGAATTTTATAACTCGTCACATTATTATAGCTAGCATAAGGATCGCCTTGCCAAGCCGCCTTGCTGAACTCCTCGTTCTCTGCCAGCTCGTTAACTTGCAAAACTCCCCAGCTATAAGGAATCCATCGTTCCACCTGCGGCAAATGGATGAGCTTGTCTCTAAGGCGCTGACCATTTTCTGCCGCATTTGTCTGCAGATACAGACTCTGCTCGTATGCACGCTCGTCATCAGGAATATGATTGAAATCAGCCATCTTGCCCACCCAGCACAGGAGGCAGAAAGTAACACCCAGGAAGAACATACTGATCATCACCTGCACACCCAGCATCGTATTGCGGAACCAATGGTTATGGCTTCTTCTCATTCCTGATTCGAGTGCTTGCGTATGCTTACAAATGCGACTCAGCACAACCCAGATGATGGCGAGACACAACATCATAACCACCAGCCCAATCACCAGACTATAGAGATACAGATGACTGATGGTTCCTAACTCGGAGGTGATTTCTGCAAACTGAGGCCTTGCCAGATAATCACAAATCCAGGATCCCATCAATACTGCTACAAAATAAGCCCCCAGCACGATCATCACCACCTCGGTAGCAAACATAGAGAAGAGTTGGAGGCGTGTGGCACCATTGGTAATTCGAAGCGAGATTTCACGTCTGCGCATCCTGAACAGCTGCGTCTGCATCCTCAGAAAACCGATGATGGCAGCCAGCAGAATCAACGAGCCTATCAGATAAGTGATGGAACAAGCAATAGCAACGCTTGAATACTCTTTGCTCAACCGATCTTTCAGCTTTTCTATTTTTACCTTCAACCCCAATGGTTTCAACCTGCCGTTCACCTCAGCTTTCAACTGCTGTGGCGTGCATCCCTCTTTCAACACCACATACAAATTCCCAGCATAAAATTGATCAGAATCCATATCTTCCAACTCACATGGCGAGTAAAAGAGAGCGGAAATGGATATGTCTGGCTCAGTCAATGATAAGTCTTGATAGACATCCACCAATCTCAACTGATAATTCCCATAGTTCTTAGTCAAACGAATGCTTGCACCCACAGGATTCTTGTCACCAAAGATTTGCTTTGCCTGCTTTTCGTTGATAATGGCATCATGAGGACCCAGCACCTTTATCTTTTCTCCCGTAATGGCAGAACGGATACCTACAAAGTTGGGATAATGACGATCAAGGGGAACTGCATCCAACTGCATCTTTCTCCTTGTCTTGCCGCTTAGGGTAAACTCAGCCCAGCCGCCTGTTAGCGTACCATTAGGAGCATAAGGTCCCTGCTCTATGCAACGAGGTCCTCCATTCGCCTTCACCGCCCTTACGATATCACCATTAATACGAATTGAATTTTCCGATTGATGTTTTTGGATGGAATCGAATCGGAGGTTATAAACCCTGTCATAATAAGGTTCATGGTTAATGGAAGCCATGCGGAAATTCAGCAGAAACGAATGCACCACGGCAAGCGTCACCATACCGATGGCAAGCGACAGGATGCTGCCCAGCGTCTGCACCTTGTACTTGAGAATGTTGCGCAGGGCAACCTTCAGGTTGTGTAATAACATGTTCATATTTTTTAGTCTTTATAATTTATTTACGTGAAATATTGAATTTTATTATCTATGAGAGATTTTGTTTTTTATTATCTCAGATAAAAATCTATCTCAAATCTATTTCTTTTTCGCTGGCGATTTGGGTATATCCGCTTACGATAACCTTGTCGCCCGGCTTCAAGCCGGAAGTAATTTCGAATTGCTGCGGATTCTGTCTGCCTACATTGATATTCACCCGCTGCGCCTTTTTGCCATCGTCAGATACCCGGAATATCCAATATCCGTTGGTCGTTTGGAAGAAATCACCATTCGGAATCACCAAGGCTTGTTCCGGCTTGCCCAATTCCAACAGCACCCGATAACTCTTGCCCAAACGGATATTGGCGGGAGTCTTGCCGCTGAAAGTTAATTCGCAGACAAACTGATGGTCTTTCACTTCAGGAATCACCCGCGATACACGAAGTGGAAACTGATGACCGTCATACTCAATATGGGCAGGAAGTCCGGCGATAACGCGGTCGATGTAATACTCAGCCAGCGAAATCTGCAATTTAAACTGGCTCATCACCTTGATCTGTCCGATGCTCGCCCCAGACGAAACCTGCTGACCTTGGGTTACCCCCAAATAACTCAGTTGTCCACTTACGGGAGCCCGAACCACCAACTGCTGGGTACGGCCCTTCATTCTCGATAATTTCTTGTTGGCTTCCATCCGGTTGGCAGCAATCATCTCGCGCTTCAATCGGGTAGATACGGAATCATGCTTCAGGTTTTGCATCTGCAAGAGCACCTTCTGCCGCTGATATTCGTAATCTTCCTCAGCCACTTCCAGTTCCGCCTTACTCTTGATGCCCATACGATATTCCTCCCGGCTCTGCTTGAGCGATTTCTTCAGGCTCGCCATCTGATGCTGGGCATCCAAGGCTTGCTGGCGCAGGTTGATGGTCTTCTGCGTCATCTCAATCTCCTGTTCCTGACAGTTGCGAAGCTTACTGCTCCATGCGTCCTGCTCATCATCGATAGAATGATAGAGTTCCGGATTCTGAAGCACCAGGATGGTATCGCCCTGCTGCAGCATGGCACCTTCTTCAGCCACCACCCGTTCCACGAATCCATTCTCCATCGCATTCACCTGGATGGTCTTGAAGGGATACACCAGTCCTTCTACATCTACATACTCCCAGAAAGGGGCCTTCTTTACTTCGGCTATCACCACGCTATCCATATCCACCCTTCGGGTTCCCGAAGTAACGATCAGGAAAAGAGCATAGACCAGGATGACGATGCCTGCTGCACCCGACAGGATAGGATAGCGGTAGCGGATATACCACGGTTTCGGTTGTTTCTTTATATCCATATTGTTCTGTTGTTATTCATTATTCTATAAGAAGATGATTCTATAGGAAATTTATTCTATAGGAAGTTCTTCCTTCAATTCTTTATTGTGTTCGAAATCAAAACCCGTCATGCTTCGGAGCGTATAGTAAAGACTCCAGTAAGTCTGCATGGTCGAGATGTAATTGCGCCGGGCTGCATCTTTCTCGCTGATGGCTGCATTCAGGTCGAGTATCGAGTTGCGGCCCATGATGTAGAGTCGGCGCGCCACCACATGTCGCTTCTCGGCACGCTGGTCGGTGAGCGATGCCACATACACCTTTCGGGCTTGCATGTTAAACTGCAACACCAGTTTTTCTACGTTCTGGTAGAAATCCCTCATGCCTTGCTCCACCTGCGTCTGAGTAAGCGCCAGCTGCGATTTGGCTTCTCTTATCCTACCCTTTCCCCGTCCCCAATCCAATATCGGAAGGGCGATGGTGATTCTTGCCGATTGCTGACTCATCGGACTGCGATAGGCGGCACCGATATCTGCTCCCGTCTGCGAGAGTCCAAACTGCATATAGAGATCCGCCTTCAATCCGGCGTTGGCACGAGCCTGCGCCAACCGGCTTTCGCTCTCCTTCTGGATGCGACGGTAATAATCGGGATCCGGACTATTCAGCAAAGCCCAATCTATCGCCCGTTGCAAAGGAACCTCAAAGGCAGGCACCTTATCCGGCATCACCAGACAGATGTCCTGCGATTGTTCCAACCCCAGAAACGAGCGGATGGTCTGCATCTTCTCCCGCAAAACCACCTGAGCATCCATCACATTGGTCTCCTCGTTCAAACGGTTGATTTCCAGCTGTAGCATCTCGTTTTCCGAAATCGTTCCATTCTCATATCGCCCCTTTGCCATCTGATAAAGCGTATCAGCAGAAGCAAAGTTCTGTTTTGCCATCTCCCATTCTGCTTGCGCCGAAGCCAGACTAAAGAAATGCTCACAGGCTTTTGCCGAAACAATCTCCAACGTTTCGGCATATCGCTTTTTGGATTCCCGGAACCGGATAGGTTCTATCCGTCGATCCCATTTCAGCGAGTTATAGCCAAAAAGACTCTGCTCGTAACCCACGATAAAGGGCTGACTACTATAGGCTGTTATCTTGTTGTGCAACTCATCCAAGCGGTTGAGCGAACTCTTCACAAAAAGGCTACCACCCGTCAGGGAGATATTCTGGTTGATTTTCAGAGTAAGGTCGGCACTCAACTGATCTTGCTTCAGAAAGAGAGCCGTACCATCCGACTGGGTTATCTTGTTCACCTCCTTATTAATATAAGGTGAAGATGAGAGGGAAAGCGAAGGCAGATAGTTGGCCTGATGATACCGATAAGCCCAGTAAGCAGACAGAAAAGTATTGCGGGCACTCTGCACCGATGGCGACTGCCGCTGCGCCATCGCAATGGCAGCTGCCAAGTCGAGCTGCAAAGTGTCGGCTTGAACATTCAGGGCTGCAAGCGCCCATACTATGAATAGATAATTCTTTTTCTTCATGATGATTTCTTTTGCAAAAACTAACACAAAAGCTATGCCACAAAGATAAAGATATGATTATCAAGAAGATAAGAAATTTCGGATATAAAAAAAGCGTGCGAAACCGCACGAAACGTGTGCGATTTCGCACGGTGCGCACATTCTCAATATGATAGGTATCCGTCTCTATCAGACAGGAAGCACCACGCTAAAGGTGGTTTTCTCGCCTGGCTTCGAAGAAGCGGTGATGGTTCCACCATGCAGGGTTACTATCTGCTTGCAGATACTCAACCCGATGCCCGAACCACTCGTCTTGGTTGTAAAGAACGGCACAAAAATACGCTCCATCACCTCCGGAAGGATTCCCTTACCATTATCAGTAATGGAAATGATGAAATCGCGCTTGTTGCTCGAAAGATGAGTGGTAAGACGGACATAAGGAATCTGATTTTGAGCAGATTCAACCTCATCGGAAAGACCTGCCGCCGCCTCCTTCATCCGAATCTCCACGGCTTCCTGCGCATTCTTCAGCAGATTAATCAGTACCTGTTCTATCTGCGAACGATCCATCTGCAACCTCTGGTCTTCGTTTTCTATCTCATAATGGAATATCGAATCCGGATAAAGATGCTGCAAATCAGCCACCAGATCACCAATCCTTACATCCTCAAACTGAGGTTTCGATATGCGTTGCAACTTACGATAGTTCTCCACAAACTGCAACAAGCCATTGCTTCTCCGGTTAATGGCCTGCAATGCCATCAGCAGATCATCATGCTCCAGAGTATCCTGCTCCACCCCTTCGCAAAGCGTATCTGCCAAAGAGATGATAGGAGTCAGCGAGTTCATGATTTCGTGGGTCAATACCCTCACCAGCTGCTGCTGCGCATCCGTCTCATTCTTCTGAATCACCGGTTGCACATTCTGCAAGGTATAAAGGCGATAGGCAAAGCCTTTATTAAAGAAGTTGACCACGCTCAATACAAAGTCAGCCTTCCCCGCATGCTGATTTCCAGCATCCAAAGCCTTCTTGCCAGCTGCTACCTCGTTGGTCTTGGTCTCCAATTGTACCAGTTTCTGCAATCCCGGCTTCAGCTTCATCATCATTTCCGGCAGCGTCTCATCCAGCACCTGCAAGTCGTGCAAGTGATGAATCGAAAAACCACAGAGTCCCTCCACGGCAGCCCGATTCATCCAATGCACCTTTCCCTGTTCATCCGCCACAATGAGAAAGGCATTGATGGTATCGAGCATCGTTCCAAAATACTGGTATTTCGCTTCCTGCAGCAAAGTGGTTTCCCGAAATTCATTCACCACTTCGTTAATCTGCTCTGCAAGATTCCGCTCTTCTCCCCTCAGATGATCCAACGAATACTGAAGCGAGAAGTCACGGGTGCGGATAGCCTCAATCAGTTGGCGCATCCGCTCATTGCTCTTATGATTGAATAAGTTATTGACGATTGACATAGTTTCAAAAATTTCCGAAGCATTAAACCCCGAGTTTGTCGATTTTCCTGTAAAGGGCGAAACGGGTGATACCCAGCAACTCTGCGGCCTGTGTTAGATTTCCATTGCTCAAGGAGATGGCGCGCTTGATGGCTTCACGCTCCAAGGTCTGAAGATTGAGCGAATCAACCTTTATGGAACCTGAAGAAGTCCCCGATGCCACCACAGAATCCTCCAATCTGATATCCTCGGCAGTCAGTTCCGTCTTATCACTTAATACGATTGCCCTCTCGATGCAATGCTGCAATTCTCTTACATTACCCGGCCAGGTATGTTTCAACAGCATCTGCTTGGCAGATGCACCCAGCACCACATCACCTACACTATATTTTCCCGAATAAATCTTCAGAAAATATTCTGCCAGCAGAACGATATCCTCTCCACGCTCACGCAGCGGAGGAAGATGCAACTCGATGGTATTCAGTCGATAGAAGAGGTCCTGTCGGAAAGCCCCCTCGCCCACCTTCTCACGCAAATTAGCATTCGTAGCCGCCAGAATCCTCACATCCACATGGCTCACCTTATTGGAACCAATGCGCTGAGTTTCACGCTTCTCTATCACCGTCAGGAGTTTCTGCTGCATCGGCAGGTTCAGATTTCCAATCTCATCCAGAAAGAGAGTACCGCCATCCGCCGTCTCAATTCGTCCTTCCTTCGCATTCCTGGCATCCGTAAACGCCCCCTTCTCGTATCCGAAAAGTTCGCTTTCGAAAAGATTCTCAGGGATACACCCCAGGTCGATATTCACAAACGGCTTTCTTGCCCTGTCTGAAAGCAGATGCAAGGCATGTGCCACCACATCCTTTCCCGTACCATTCTCTCCAGTAATCAATACGTTGGCATCCGTAGCCGCCACACGCATCATCTGCGCTTTCAGTTCCTTCATGGCAGCGCATTCGCCTATCATTCCCGCAAACACATCTTGAGAAGATACAACAGACTTGGAATCAGAACATTGATTCATATTCAGTTTCTGCTCCGATTCCTTTTCCTGCGAATCCGAAGAATCCAGATTCCTTTCCCTGCTCAATTCCACGGCACTCTTCACCGTATCGAGCAGTTTATTCCTATCCCATGGTTTCGGAATAAAGTCGATGGCTCCCGCCTTGATAGCCCTCACCGCCTTCTCCGTATCCACGTAAGCCGTGATAAACAACACCACGCTCTTGGGGTTATGCGCCAGAATCTTCTCCAGCCATTCATACCCCTCTTCGCCACTGATGGCATCCCGATGGAAGTTCATATCGAGCATGATGACATCAGGCATGAACGAATCCATCATTCCGATGATTCGCTCAGGCGTATTGATAACTCTGATACCCTCCACGTATGGTTTCAAAAGCATATTGAGCGACAAGAGAACATCCTCATTGTCATCCACTATCAGTATCTTTCCTTTTTTCTCCATTGCCATCATTTTTGATTTTTAATTATTTTTGCCCACAAAGTTACTGCAAAAAAACGAGATAGCTTCGAAAATCCCATCATTTCTTCCAAAATTCTAAACAAAAACGGTCTCCCAACCGCTATATCCCGATATTTCAAAGAAAAAGCGATGATTTTTCCGAAAATATTTGGTGATTTCAAAATTTCGCTTTATCTTTGCACCCTAGTTATCAAGAAATCTCGGGGTTGACTGGATTTGACGGCGAGATGAAATGGTACGTAAGCATGCGGAGGCTCGTTGGCTACCTCCTAAATCCTAGTGAACAAAAAATTAATTGGCGAAAATAACTACGCTCTCGCTGCCTAGTCGAAGTATAGTAAACTAGCTTTATTCCAGCACAGGGTGCTGGAACGAGACATCGCTCAACGGATGTTGTTCCGAATCTTGTTGATCAAGCGGTGCAGGTAAATCGGAAATAGTTCATGTACGCCTCGTTGCATGGATGAAATTTTAGAGGATAAGGGTATGATTGGTGGTCCAGGTCCTGTCATGCCTCGAAAACCGAAGGCTGGAATAAGCATGTAGAAAGCGTATGGTTTCCTTGTGCGGACGAGGGTTCGATTCCCTCCAGCTCCACCCTATAAGCAAATAAGCAGCTGATTTTTTCAGCTGCTTATTTTTTGTTTTTATAATATTCTACAATCTTTATTTCTGCTTTCACACATCCTCAAACATTCTGATTATCAGAAAGTTTAATGTGAAGGCATTTTTTGGAGAAAAGTATGATAGTATAAACACCAGAAACTGAGACTTCCAACAGGGGAAGTTCATATTTCCAACAGGGGAAGCTGATACTATCTACGAGAGTAATTCATACTACCAGTTATTGACTGACCCGGGTCATCCATATAGATGACCCAGGTCAGCTATATGGATGACTCTAGTCAGCTATAAGAACTACTCAAACCAATCGATAAAAGATAGCATCTTTCCGCCTTTCAGCTCCTATCATCTCTCCTCACTCCTCATAACCGTTATTCCCTCTTCACACATCACCCACATTCACCCTTCACAATTCTCCTTTCACACTCAAACAACTAAGAAACAGATAGTTAACATAAAGTGTGAAAGCATTTTTAAACAGAAACGCAAAAAGTATAAAGTAATACATAAAAAGGGTGTAGCCTCCTATAAGAAGAAAGCCTAGACTGCATCACAAATAAATGATAATTTAGAGGCGATGGCAAAGCAACTCTATGACTATTGGTTTGTGCAGTTTGACTTTCCTAACGAGGAGGGCAAGCCGTATAAATCAAGTGGCGGAGCTATGGTGTGGAATGAAAAGTTGAAGCGTGAGATACCGAAAGGATGGTCTGTTAAGAACTTAGAACAGATAGCAACTTCATATCAACAAGGACTTATTCGTTCAAATAACCAATTATCAACTGATAGTAAGTATGGTTATTTAAAAATGGGCGATTTAGATGGTAAGGGACAATATACTTTACAAGGTTTAACTCGAACCAATGCTACGAATGAAGAAGTGGATTTATTCTCTTTGCACAAAGGAGATTTCCTCATTAATGTACGTAATAGCAAAGAAATTGTCGGTAAAACTTGTCTAATTGGTTATGTGGAAAGAAATACCCTTTATAACCATATGTTGGTAAGATTGGACTTTAAAGATGTAAGTACATTTTATATGAACTTGCTTTTCAATTCTGAGTTTATGTATAAAGCGCTTGATGGATTGAAGCAAGGTACAACAACTGTAATAGCCTTATATCAAAATGATTTATATCGATTACCAATATTAGTACCGGCACCTTGCGTTATGGAACAGTTTTCAAAAATAACAGACTCCATTCTTGATCAGAAAGAAATTATATCTTATGAAATCGAAGAACTCACTAAGCAACGCGATGATCTTTTGCCACTCTTAATGAATGGTCAAGCCACGGTAAATTATCATTTATCTGATGATTAAGAGCAATTTTGCGGTCAAGTGCATATAATATAGAGACAATATCTTTCTGATATTTAATACCAGGAAGGTATATCTCTATTTCTTCAAATACCGATTTCGGTAATATTGGAGTTGTTGTAGAACCTGCTATTTTCTGAAAGTAAGGTTTCATCGTGGAAAGCAGATAGTACACATACAATGGTTCTGCACCATTTTTAAACTGGGTTATTGAGTTTATTTGTTGGTTCGTTGCACACGTGATATTTGAATACGCAACATTTCCCATATCTGAACCAATACACCCCACCAATACACTTTCGCCAGAAATAGTATTACTTGCAATTTCTTCAAATCCTGTTTGAGAAATGAAACGATTGTTTCTTCCCATCATCCCCAATCCTTTTGCAACATCTTCAGGAGTGTAGAACGGAATATTACCACAAGCATAGTTTTCTGCTATGCTTGTGGATGGGGTTTTGCCTGTAATCACCTTGCCGATGTCGGCAAGTCTATATTTTTTCAATTTCATTTATTCCTATATATATTATGGTTGTTTCCAAAATGGAAATAACCACGTATTACTCTTTATCCGTTTTTTCCTCAGATTCTTCAAGTTTCTCCTCTATTTCCTCAATCTGTGGTAATGCCGATGCAACATCAGCAAAAAGCTTTTCTGTTTCATATTGCGCAATACCCATAGGTTGGGTTATGCCACGAAGCGAAAACTCGGCTTTCTTGTTACTCTTAGTTCGGCAGAGAAGCAAACCAATTGTAGGTTTGTCTTCTGGAGATTTTACAATGTCATCAACAGCAGAAATATAAAAGTTCAGTTTGCTAACAAACTCTGGTTTGAACTCCACGGCTTTTAACTCCACAACAACATAGCAATGCAGTTTGAGGTGGTACATCAGCAAGTCGATATAGTAGTCATCACCATCTACCGAAATGTGGTATTGCCTGCCAATGTATGCAAAGCCACGTCCCATTTCAAGGAGAAAGTCTGTAATCTTGCTTGTCAATGTTTTCTCAATGTCAAGCTCATTTTGGAGTGCCACTGTGCCCAAAAAACTAAAATTGTATGGGTCTTTAAAAATATACTTCGCCAAATCGGACTGAAGAGGTGGCAAGGTTTGCTCAAAGTTATTGATTGCATGCCCTTTAGCATGGATATATCCATTTGCTATCTGCATAAGCATCACATCACGACTCCACCCATTCTGCGCAGTTTCTGTGATGTAATAAGCTCGTTCGGCAATGTCTTTTACTTTCGATAGAAGCGAAATGTGATGATACCAAGTAATTTGTGCAAGTGGAACTTGCACAAAGCCTTTGTCATCTTCTTTAAATTGGTCAAGTGCCACTTGACCAATTGGAATATTTTCCATTTTTGCAAGCGGCACTTGCAAAAATGGAAAATCTGGATACGCTTCAGCGAAACGTCTCATACTTTTGAGATTACTCAAAGAGTATCCTCTATCATTAGGGAACTTTTGGGATAAATCAACAGATAATTTTGATATGATATTTGCTCCCCAGCCTAATTGTCTCTGCTGTGCTAAAATTCGTTTGCCCAAAGTCCAATATAACGCCAATGTGTCAGCATTGACATTAATTGCGGTACGTAGTTTTGCTACCTCTATAAGATGCTCTATGTCTTTGCGCCATTCTGCATAACCATCAGGCAGCAAATCGGTATTTGCGTTCATAATTTCATTCATACCTTTATTCCTTTCCTACATTTCTATTAAAGCTAAGACTTCCGAGTTGTTTCATAATCTCCTCTTCCAAACGATGACTTTCTGTGAATTGTTGTGTAAGCGTAGTTTTATAATCGCTCATTCGCTTATTGAACTCTTCTTCCGTAATATCCACATAGTCTATCTTGATATCAAAATACTGTCCGGCAGAGAGGCTATATCCCTTCTCTTTGATTTCATCGTAGGTCACATTGACAGAGAAGTCATCCACAGCTTCCTTATTTTGAAAAGTGCTGACTATCTGGTCAATCTCCTCGTCACGAAGACGAACCTTTTTCAAGCCATTGCTATCTTTGTATTCCTCACCAAGTTTGCTGGCATCAATCAATACCACTTTATCACTCTTCTTTGAATCATCGAAGAAGAGTACAGAAACATTGGTTCCTGTGTTGGCAAAGACATTACTTGGCATGGATACGCAGCCATAAACTATCTTGTTGTCAACGATATGTTTTAGGATTTTGTTCTCAATGCCACTCTTGGCGGTGATGAATCCTGTTGGAATAACAATAGCTCCCTTGCCTGAGTTTTTCTTCAAAGAATTGATAACATGCTGGATGAAGCAGGTATAGATTGCCATGCTGTCTTTTTTCTTCGCTGGCACTTTTGGTACTCCTGCCCAGAAACGAGCAGGAAAGGCTGCTATCTTCTCTCTTGTATCGCTGAAATCCATCTTGAATGGTGGATTGCTTACCACAAAATCGAACTGGCGAAGGCTTTGTCCGTCATCGCTTTTATGGTAAGGTGCAACGAGTGTGTCACCTTGAATGGCATGATCAAGTGAAGATACCAAACCATTGAGCAACAGGTTGAGCTTGAGCATCTTGTTGCTTCGTTGAGAAATATCTTGGGCAAAAATAGTACAGCGGTCTTCTCCGATTTGATGTGACAATGCCATCAGCAAAGTACCTGTACCTGCTGATGGGTCGTAGCATTCAATATTATGGAGGTCGGCATGATCACCCACTAATAATCTGGCCATAATGGTAGCGATGGCATGAGGAGTGTAATATTCTGCATATTTTCCGCCTCCAGCTGTGTTGTAGTCTTTGATGAGATATTCAAAGATATTGGCGAAGAAGTCGTAATGCTCTGAAAATGCTTCCTCAAAAGAGAAATTGGCAAGCTTATCCACCATGGCACGTGCAAATGGTGCTCTCTGAGCCACATCTGTCACATATTGGGTTAATGGCTCAAAGAGAGGTATCTTGGTGTTTTGTGTGGTCTGTGTAGAGAATATGGCAAGATTCTGCTCCGCAATGTCGCTCATCGTATTGTCGAAGATAAAATCAAAATCACCCTTTGCCTGCTGGTTCCAGAGGTTTGCAATCAGATGCTCTGGTTTCAAACGTGGCAGGTCTGGAGACAAGGAAGCCAGCAACATCATGCGCTCCATGTCACTCAACTCACTGTAAGCGGTTTTCCATTTCTCTGCTGTGCAAATTTTCTCAGCATAGCGGTTTCCTGAGTGTTTGATGGCATAGCCAAACTTGTCATTCAAGAACTTATATAGGAATACCTGTGTGATAATTTTATACTCATTGCCGTCATTGCCCATGCCGTATGTCTTGCAAGTTGCTTTCAGGGCATCGATGAGGGCTACGGTTTTTTCTCTTATTGTCATATTTTTATATTTAATTACTTGGATATGTTCTATTATATTGATTGATGTATTGACGAGCTATTCTGGTTTGAATGAAAGTGAAATCGTCCATTTGAGCCTCTATGCTCGGATAATGATTGAGAGATTGGGCTATCTCTATCATAACAGTACAATCGAAATATTCATCTTTCTTCAGAATGTCTGCACGGTCGTAAACTTTTTGATCTATTTCTGATTTTATGTCAGAAAGTATCGCCACAATATCATTATCATAATAACTGAAGATGAATGGCTTGTGCTCTTTCAATCTTCGTTGGTTTTCTTCGTGAATCCGCTTGTGGACATTGGCAAACTTCGTGTCACCATTATATTTCTTCAGCAAGCGGTTGTTGCTTTCCTGTAATTTCACCAATCGTTCGATGATTTCATCAAGCTCCTTACTTTCCTGATTAAACTTAGCGATACTATCAACGACGAAGCCATGCTCCTTGAATCTTTGCATGAAGGCATCACGCAGAGTGATATCTTCAGGATCGTCAGGGTCTGTATTTTCTGTGAATTTGTGAATCACGAAAGCCCATTTTTCCTGTAACTCCTGTCCACCTGCTATCATTTTCATTTCTTCCTCTCCAATTTTAGAGAAATTGAAGCGGATGTCTTGCATAGCTTCATTGACGAGTTGCTTGGTCTCATCAGAAATGGCAAAGACTTCCTTTTGATTGATGATGTCGATGTGGTGTTGCACTTCCTTTAGCATATCTGGAAGTTTTGTCAGTTCAACCTTACTGAAAGCATCCTTTAAGCTGTCATCACCAAATGTACGTACTATATTGGCACAATCCTTGGCTGAAATCAATGCTTTTTTCAAGTCGAGCAGCACCTGCTTATCTTCTATGGAAGAAATCTCAGACGAGAAGTCTTCTACATTGTTTGTCGTGTAATCAAACAATGTTTGGCGTACATCTTTCATCTGCCGAATCAGTTCTTCAGGGTCTTCTATAACCTGTGTGAATGTATCGGTGATGTGATTGCCTTCTACTTCTTCTGGATTATTGAAGCGATTCAACTCTCTGAGATAAGCCTCATTGGTCTCTTCAAAGTTTTGCTTGATGTTAGCAAAGTCGATGACATAGCCATAACGATTGTTCTTGTATGGTCGATTGACACGTGTGAGTGCCTGCAAAAGGTTATGGTCACGGAGCTTGCGACCAAAATAAAGTATCTTTAAGCGTGGTGCATCGAAACCTGTCAAGAGCATATTGAAGACAATAAGCAAGTCGATGCTCATGTTCTTCTTGAAGTCCTTGATAATTTGCTTGCGAGTTTCCTTGTCATCGCTATCGTGCAAGATGAGTCCAACTTTCAGTGGATGCATCCTGTAACCTGGCATAGGTATGGCATTGGCAACCATCCACTCTTGACCATCCATTTTGATTTGGATAGGCTTGGCATATCCTGCGTCAAGCGTGTTGGCAAGGCCGCCATCAGAGAAGTTTTGAAAAGCCTCATATAACTTTTTTGCTTGTCCGCTTGTCTCGCAGATGACCATGCCACCGAGTGTATCATCTCCCTGTATCTTGCGGAATCTTGTCAAGTCATCTGCTATATAGCGGGCTAATTCTCCTACATAACTATCGTGTTCTATAATTTGCTCACGCTTGATATCCTTCTTTTGTACAAGGGTTTCCAGTTTGTCGTAAACCGCAGAAAGACGTTCCTTATATGAGGTCTCTATATCCTCACGGATTATCTTTAAGGTATATCCGTCAGCAATAGAACGATCATAATAATAAGTATGGAAATAGCGTTGGAAAACCACACTCGAAGCACGATCTTTCTTTAGCAGAGGAATTCCTGTCAAGGCTATCTTGATGGATTTTGGATCTGCATCAAAAAGATTGGCTAGAAAACAACCACCAGGTTTGTAACCACGATGAGCCTCGTCCATAATGAAAATACGCTGAAGATTTGTTGCATAAGCCGGAAGTTCCACCTTTTGCTTGTCTTCAGCAAAACGCTGGATGTTCACAACTGTTATCTCTTGCTGTCCACTGGTTCCTTCTTGTGCATGGTTGTTGCGGAACTGAGCCATCAATTCCGCACGAGTATTGGCTGTTGAAACAACGAGTCCACGAGCCTCAAACTCTTGGGTGGCTTGTTCCAGCAAGTCTATTCTATCTACTATGAAATAGAATTTTGCAACCATATTCTTCTTGGCATAATAGTCGGATAGAACATAGGTGAGATAAAAGGACAGAGCCGTTTTTCCACTACCTTGCGTATGCCATACTACGCCAGAAGTAGCTCCTTCTGAGAGTTGTTGACGGATAGCGAGTGCGGCAAACATCTGCTGGTAGCGCATGATGTGCTTTTGATCGGTGCTTTCTATTTTACCATCTACTTCTTTCTCCATTTTAACGTATGCTATGCCATACTTGATGATAAAGAGCAATCGCTCAGGGCTGCACATGGAGGTAAGCATACGGTTCGTAGGAGTATTGACGCCAAGATTGGTTTGATACTCCGGTGTATGATGAATAACTTGACAGTTGAAGTCTGCCAAGATTTGTCTTTCTTCTTTTTGGTTGATTTCCTTATATGGATAATTCGCATTATAAGGTGCTATCGGGAGATTGGAAGAATTCTCCTCACGGAAGCAATTGAAGGGGGCGTTTCCTCTTGCAGCAGTGCAATAGAAAGCTCCTTGGATAGGAACTATTCCCCCCATCGTATCGTACTCCATATTATTAGAAAATATCATCAACTGTGTGATGTTGATGAAGCTACGAAACTTTTTGTTTGGGAAACGCTCTTGATTCATTCGCTTGCTTTCAGCTACAATTCCTCCATGATTGTTTGGCTTTTTTACCTCTACGAAGCAAAGAGGCAAGCCATTGACAAACAAAGTAATGTCTGGGCGGAATTCATCTTGCCCATTTTTACAAGTGAATTCAGCGGTAAAATGAAAAGTGTTGTTCTGAGGATTTTCAAAGTCTATCAATTTGATGGGAGATACAGCCTGTAATCTTTTGTAAAAAGACTTACCGAGGTCATCATTCTTTAGTTCTTGGCGAATGGAGCGCAAAATGCTCTTGAACCCATCTTTCTTTGCTGATGGGTTCAACTTATAAAATTGTTCTCTGAAAATTTCAGTCAATATATTCGTGTCAGGGTCATAGACTGTCCCTGCCATATCTTCGCTAATCTTTCCGAAATAAGAATAGCCTAATCGAGTAAGGTGAACCATTGCTGGCATCTGAACTCTTGTTGCTTCGTTGAATTTACTCATTGCTTCATTTTATTGCTTTAGATGCAAATATAGTGATTTCTTTTTATAAATATCTGATTCAAAGCTAATCTTTAACAAGATATAACAAAGAAAGTGAGCAGAGAGAGCAGAAACATAAATTCGTATTCATATGCTATCGAAACAGGCTTCATATGCGATTGAAATAGGCTTCATTCACCATCGAAGTCTATTTATTGGAACAGAAGGAATCTTTCTCAGCAACAAGTGTTATTTCTGTCAATACTTATAACCAAATTTTGCATACTGGTAAACTTGGAATCTAGCAACGAAAACAGGGCGTTTTGAGCATCTCGAATACCCTATTTTCTGCTTCTAATTAATCGAATACCCTATAGTTGTACGACTATAAAGTTGTAGTCGTACGACTATATAGGCTATAGTCGTACAACTGTAGAGTTATAGTTGTACAACTATAGGGGTTATAGTCGTACAACTATAGAATTTCTATTTCAACGCTATTAACCAGCAAAATCATAATCATTTGATTATTAACGCATTACAAATTCCTTCCATATTTTCAATATTCCCAAAGAAATAAGAACCGTTTGAAAACACGAGAATCTCAGCAAGGGAAATGTATAAAAAAAAAAACAACCCGCACACTTTAGCATCGTTGAGAGGCTTGGCGGGTACTAGTGCTGCAAAGGTACGAAGATTATTCGAAGTTACTCCGCCCCCATCCGGTAATTCTTTGGCGACAAACCGGTATGCTTCTTGAAGAAGGTGCCGAAGGATGAGGCATTAGGGAAGCTGAGATCACTGGCTATCTGCTGAATCGTCTTGTCCGTATTCTTCATCAGATAAATGCTGCGACGGATAATCGCCTTGAAAATCAACTGCTGAACCGTCTTGCCACATACCGACTTCACTATCACCGAAAGATACTTCGGGGTGAGACAAAGCTGGTCGGCATAAAAAGCTACCGTACGCTCACGCATGAAGTTCTCCTCTATCAGCTTCACCAACATCTCGAAAGTCTCTATCTTACGTCGCATCTCCTTACCTTCCTTCTGGAACGAAGCAGAAAAAATGCTGCAAAGACGATAGGTTACCGCCATCAGAAGCAACTTCTGCTCATGCAAACTGTAAGTGTCATGCTTCTCCTTCTGCTCTAAATCCAAAAGCATCCGGGCATAAGAGGTCAGCATCTCCTCATATCCCGTATGAGCCACCGTGCACGACTGGGGATAGAGCGTAGAATAAAGCCGCATGCTGACTACGGTATTTCCCAGCATGTGGAGAATCTGTTCCACACGATAAAAAAGCAACGTGTACCGGAAGTCTGCAGAGACTTCCTGCACATGAAACAGGATTCCGGGAGAGAGAAAAACGGTCTCTCCCATAGACGCAACAAAGGATGTTCCATCTACACAGAAACGGAACATCCCTTGATGACAAACTACTATTCCGACATAATCAGAATAGAAAGGCTGCATCAGAAAATGAGGAAAATCGTTTGCCTCATATATGATTATATTGTCTGTTATCTCCATTCTAAAAAATTGCTTTAGCTGCGAAGATAACAAAAATATCAATCTCCTCTGATGATTGCCTTGATTATTTATGATATTTTAGCAGAATCCTGCCGCTTCCGGAAGAATCTGCTTTCTTGCCTTTACCTTCTTCCCAAGTTTTTCTCATTCACATTCTTCAGCAGATACTCGCGGGTCAGCTCCTTGATGTTGCGCTTGCGCCAAGGTATCACGAGCATCAGTCCGGCACATACCAGACAGCCATAGAAGGTCCAGCCTGCCATCTCCTTGATGGATACCAGCGTGGCCTGCACCTGCACCTTTCCCTTCACACTCATGGCAGCCATGTTCTGCGCCTCGGTCTCCGTCTTTCCCTGATACTGCATGCCTCTTACCGTCTGGTCATAGGTCTTTGCCGTCTCCAAGCTGGTACGGTCGTAATCCTGTGCAAAGCGGGTGACGTAATACTGCTGGCGATGCTGGAGCACATTGGTATAGAGCGCCGAACCGATGCATGGAGCGATGACCATACGGACGGTGAGCATGATGCAGACCCAGGTGGACATAAAGCGGTAAGGCATGCGCTGATTGGCTATCGTGGAGATGAGCGAATAGAGCAGCATCATTCCCGTAGAACGGATGATGATAGGCCATTTCATACGTTCATACATGCCGTCGTTCTGTACCTCGAAATACATAAAGAGGGCGTAGCCTCCGATAAAGAGGAAGCCCAGACAGTACATCCACTTCAGATGAACATTCTTGGCTCTGGCGATGACCGCGAAAATCAAGCCCACGGTATATCCCACCATCACCCAGTTGCCCAGGGTGGCATTCTGCCAGTTGTCTATCTTCATTCCCACATTGGTGAATACATTCACGAACATGGCGCTGGAGTTGCAGACCATCAGGAGGAAGAACAGCATGATGCCGTAATTGATAACCCTGAGCTGGAATACCTCCATGATAAAATAAGGTGAGCGGCGGGTTTTCTCCAGATAGATAAACAGGGCGGTAAAGATGAGACAGACCACCGTAGAGTAACGGATGGTAGGATCATCAAACCAGTCCAGCGTCTTGCCGAATACCATCACATAGGCAAACGAGCAGAGCATGATGCTGAACACCGTGACATTGCCGAACTTCGACATCGTAATCGGAAACTTCGGCATCGGATACTTATGATAAGGCATGGTGAAGAACACGATGATGATGCCCGCCAGCATGAATGCCATCATGAAATGATACACATACTGCCACTCGTAAGCATAGGCAAGCCAAGCCGTGAGCCAGGTGCCCAACTGTCCGATAATCATGAAGAAGAGATAGATGACCGGCTGGGACACCATTTTTTCTGAATCCACCGCATCCCAAGCCTCCTCGGTGGTAGGCTCGCAACCCGGCGTGATATTCTTCGTTGCCTCAATACCGAAACCATACCGGATGAGTACAAAGAGATGCGCCATCAGAAGCGTCTGGCGAACAAAACCCATCAGCAGACTGCACAGTCCGAGGATGAACAGCGAATCGGTCTGGGCGCAGACAAAACTGAGCAAAAAGAGAATGGAGAATCCCACGATACACATCATCTTCTCTCTCCGGATGCACACCAGTTCGTAGAAGAACGGCGAGAAAGCCGCCATTCCTATCGACGTGCAGAAGCCCGCAAAGGCGATGTATTCCGACTGGATGCCCAGTCCGCTCATCATCTCTCCGCTGTTGGCGGAATAGACACCACTCATCGTAATCATCGGCACGAAGAGGATGATCATGAAGATGATGCCAAGCGGTTTCGGCACCCAGTCATAGAACGGATAATTCTTATATTCTTCTTCCATATTCCATTACTTTGATTTTCTCTCCGCCTTCACGATTACCATCATACCTGCAGCCAGACGTGCATTGTCTTCCTTGCTGAGGTTAGTGAAGTCGATTCTTACAGGCACACGCTGCTGAATCTTCACGAAGTTGCCGGCTGAGTTATCGGTAGGAACGAGAGAATACTTGGAACCGGTAGCACCGGAGATAGCGGTAACGGTGCCCTCAAACTCCTTGTTGCTGATGGCATCCACCGTCATGCGTACCTTCTGACCTACATAGAGATTCTCTACCTGAGTTTCCTTATAGTTGGCGATGACCCACTTCTGGGCATTAGGAAGGATATAGGTGATGGTGGTTCCGGCGCTTACCATCTGTCCCTCTTCCAGGGTGCGGCGACCCAACTTACCATCGCATGGAGCTACCACCACGCAATAAGAGAGGTTCAGCTTCGCCATCTCCACAGCAGCCTCAGCCCGCTGGATGGCAGCAGCCACATTCTGCTTGCGGGTAACCACCTCGTTCACGCCCTTATAGGCAGCAGCCTGCTGTCGCTTTACCGACTCCAGTTTCTTCTTGGTAGCCGCATATTCCACTTCCAGCTGCTCCAGCTGGATAGGTGTAGCCGCCTTCTTCTCTACCAGGTTTCGATAGCGCTCGCAGTCTTTGGCAAGTTTGGCAAGGCGCACCTCTATCTCATCGATGGATGCCGAATAGACGGAAGCCGAAGTCTGGGTGGTCTGCTGAGTAGCATCGATGACGTTGGCTCCCGCCTTAGCATCCTTCAAGGCAGCCTCAGCCTCCATCAGTCGGATGCGATACTCACGGTCATCAAGAACCAGGAGCGTATCACCCTTGTGTACCTCCTCGTGCTCCTTGAAGCAAACCTTGGCTACATAGCCCGATGCACGCAGGTTTACTGGGGAGATATACTGCTCTATCTGCGCATCATTGCTGGTTTCATGGGCATTATAATCCAGGAAGAGGCAGACGATCTTCCAGAGTCCGAAGGCGAGAATGGCTACGCCGATAAGGCTGGCGATGATCTGACGGATACGCTGCTTCTTCAGTTTCTTCTGCATTTCCTCGTGAGAAGACTGAGTTGCTGCATTATCTTCGTGAGAAGTCTGAGTAGTTGCAGCAGTTTCCTCACGAGCAGTTTCTATCTTGTTGTTTTCGTTCTGTTCCATTGTTATATTCTGATTGATTATTTTTTAATGATTCCTTTGCTATTTTACCTGGTCCAACTGTCCGGTGAGTTTCAGGAGCGAGAGATTCGCCACCTTATATTTATAATAGGCGGTGAGATAATTGTTCATTGCCTCGCTCATGCGCATCTCATCCTGGAGAACGGCGGTCATCGTTCCTACACCTTCTTTATACTGATCGGCAGTTACGCTATATACATCCTGCGCCAGGGTGTAGTTGTCAAACTGCTTCTTGTAGTTGCGCTGACTGTTGTTCACCTCGCTCACGGCGTTCATATAGTTTGCCTGCATGCCCTTCAGCGCATCCTCGTATCCGATGCGGGCATTCTCCTCCTCCACTTTGGCACGTCTGATTTTCGAACGCTTCTCGAAACCATCAAAGACTGGCACTCTCAGCTGGATGCCGATGCCGTTGGAACCATACCAGTGGTTGGATTCGCCCGAATGAATCCAATGTTCTATCTTATCGGTGAAGGCAGAATACATCAGGCTTCCGGTAAGGCTCACCGATGGCAGATAACCGTCCTTGGCGAGCTTTGTCTGCTTCTGGGCAAGTTCCTTTCTCTTCTCCAGAAGCTGGAGTTCGTAGAGATTGGTGTTCAGTCCGTTGGCATTCACCGTTTCTATCTCCCCCGGATTCACATCACTTACCTTGATTTGCCTTTCTGCAGGATAATCTATCACATACTTGAGCATGGTATATTGCTGGTCGAGCATAGCGATGGCGTTATCGCGCTGCACGGTGAGATTCTCGATGTTGAGTTTCACACGCTTCACATCCACCTCCAGACTCATCTGATTATCGTAGAAAGCCTTGGTAATACCATAGAGTTCCTCCAGACGCTTGATGTTGTCGTTCACCAGACGGATCTGCTCAGCCGTATTCTGCGCCATGTAATACATCTTGGCAGTCTGCACGATGAGGTCTTCGCGCGCCTTCTCGTAAGAGAGCTGGTTGAGATGGTCTGCAATCTTGGCAATATCGATGGCAGTATTCACCATCTGGTTGTAGAGCGGCATCTGGAGCTGCAAGCCTGCCGAAGCATTATACTGCAGGGTTTTGGTTACATTGTAAGGTTTGCCGTAGGCAGAACCATCCGTCACGGAAACGGGAGGGGTGAAGTTGTCGTTCAACTGTGCCACGGCATTAATCTGCGGCAACAGCTTCGCCTGGTTCTCGCTGATGGAATACTTTCCCTTTGCAATCTCGTTCCTGCTTTTCTGCAGCGACAGGTTATTCTCCACCGCCATCTGCAGGCACTGGCTCAGCGACAAAGTTTCCTGCGCCATCATTGCAGAAAAAGCCCCGAGAGCCAGACAAAAACACAATATCTTTTTCTTGTTCATTTTTAATATGTTTCTTATGATATACAATATGATTGTTTTCTGGTGCAAAGGTACTGCTTTTCTGTCGATTATCACTATTCACAAAATATCACAAAATGTTCAAAATTGCCGTTTCTTTTAGCGGCGGAGGTTCTGAAAACAAAAAGAGGGTGTGTCATAAGTCACACCCCCAACTGTTTATTTTTTCAGTTTATACATTTTTACCCAATCAATCTCCATTTTCACCGGCAACTGGGATGGGTCTGCCTTTCCTACCCAGCTGCCTTCTATCTGCATATCAATGAGCAGGTAAAAAGAATCACCGAAAGGATACTGTCCTTCCTTATCGGTCTGAATGCGAGGATAGGAGAAGGTCTTTTCACCATTGATAGAGAAAATGAGCTCATCTGGCAGAATCTCTACCGCATACACATTATACCCATTGGTATCAATCTTGCCTGTGGCTGAATGAGGAGGATTGGAATCCAGCTTCAGGGTATGCGTATAATAGGTATGAACAGTCTGATAAGCCATCGGATCATAGTTGAGATGCTCCATGATGTCGATTTCTCCACCCATAGGCCAGGCAATATCTCTATCCGGTAACATCCAGATTGCTGGCCAAGCGCCCTGTGCCTGTCCCAACTTGGCTCTTACTTCCACCTTACCATATTCTATCGTCTTCTTGTGCTTGGTGTATAAGCCGCCGGTGACAAAGCGTGCAGTATCAGCTTCCAACTTGCCATCACCGTTCAGATCATACTGATAGGTACCATCATTGTTTACGCCATAGAGGATGAGTTTGCCGTCTTTTACTTCGTAGAGGCGGTCATCGTAAGACATGTGGCGCTTCCAGTCGGGTCTGTCACGCGGAATCTTACTCCATGATTTAGCATCAAAGGAGCTTCCCTTGAAATCTTCCTGCCAAACCAGTTTGTACTTGTTGCTTTTGTTAGTCTTGTTGTCTTTGGCCATGCCTGGAATGCCCAACAGCATCAGCAGGCAGCACGCCATCCATGTAGATTTCATGTTCATAGTTACTGATATTTTTAAATCCAAAAATTAGAATTTCATTTTATAGACGTTGGTTTCTCTCTTTTCGAAGCCCAGGCTCTGATAGAGCTGGTTGGCAACGACACGGGATGGGCGCGAGGTGAGCATCAGCGTTACCTCTCCCCTCTTCCTGCACTGTTCCATCACCTGGAGAATCATCATCTTGCCATATCCCTTGCCGCGGAAGTTTCTATCCACCACCACATCTTCTATCCATGCCTTCCATCCGGTAGGGCATTGATAAAGGCAGAGGGTGGTCATACCGATGAATTGTCCATCGGATTCCAAGACATAGAGATGACTTTGGGATGAGGAGAGTAAGGTGTTCAATTCTTCCTCGGTGATAGTATGTACGCTATCACTCAACTGCGACAATAGGTTATTGATACTTGCCAAATAACCTGGTTTCAATTCTGTTAATTCTATCAATCTAGGTTCTTTCATGGTGCAAACTTAGCACTTATTTAGGAGATTGCCAAGAATAGCGGGGAATATTTTGTTTTTTTAATAAAAGAAGAAAGGGCAAAAGCTTTCTATATTCAAAGCTTTTGCCCTTTCAGGGCGTGTGGAGTATAATTTCCACTATTTACTTCCAAGGATTCTCGGTTGGATAAGGCAGGCTAGCTGGCTGGTTGTAAGCGATATCCTTGATGCCAAGATACTTGAATACCTCGAACAGGGTCTTGCCTACGTGAGAGAAAGCTACGGCACCGTGGTGTGGATAGCCCTTCTGAACCAAGACGTGGCGATAGAAGCGGCCCATCTCATTGATGGCGAAGATACCGATACCACCGAATGAACGTGTAGGAACATCGAGAACCTCACCCTCTGCGATGTAAGAACGGAGGTTACCCTCAGAATCGCACTGCAAGCGATAGAATGTGATGTCAGATGCAGCGATATCGCCCTCCAAAGTACCACGGGTGAAGTCTGGTGTGCCACCATTCTCCAACAAACGATTCTGGATCAACTGATACTTGATCTTACGGCTAGAGCACATCTTGCACTGTGGAGTGTTACCGCAGTGGAAGCCCATGAAGGTATCAGTCAACTTGTAATCGTACTTACCCTTGATGTCCTCATCATAGATATACTGAGGAACAGAGTTGTTGATGTCGAGCAATGTAACGGTATCATCAGATGCACACATACCGATGTACTCAGACAAAGCACCATAGATATCAACCTCGCAAGCTACAGGAATGCCGCGGCTAACGAGACGGCTGTTAACATAGCAAGGCTCGAAACCAAACTGGCTTGGGAATGCAGGCCAGCACTTGTCGGCGAATGCTACATACTGGCGAGAGCCCTTATGAGCCTCTGCCCAGTCGAGCAATGTCAACTCAAACTGTGCCATTCTGCGGCTGAGGTCAGGATAGTAGCATCCCTCGCCCATCTCCTTTGCCATATCAGCGCAAACCTCGTCGATACGTGGGTCGTTCTCGTGCTCCTTGTAAGCTACGAGCAGGTCGAGCTCTGAGTTCTCCTCAATCTCTACGCCGAGTTCGTACAAGCCCTTGATAGGAGCATTGCAGGCGAAGAAGTCCTGAGGACGTGGACCGAAGGTGATAATCTTCAAGCCCTTCAAACCGAGGATGACGCGAGCCACTGGTACGAAGTCTGCAATCATCTTGGCTACTTCTGCAGCTGTGCCTACAGGATACTCAGGGATATAACCCTTCAAGTGGCGCATACCGAGGTTGTAAGAGCAGTTGAGCATACCGCAGTATGCATCACCACGACCATTGATCATATCACCGTCGCCCTCAGCGGCTGCTACGAACATAACAGGACCATCGAAGTTCTTTGCAATCAAAGTCTCAGGGGTTTCAGGACCGAAGTTACCAAGGAATACAACCAGAGCGTTGCAGCCCTGCTCCTTCACTTCAGCCACAGCCTTGAGCATATCTTTCTCGTTCTCAACTGTAGTCTGACAGTTGAAAATCTCACCTTTGTACTCTTTTACGATGTTCTCACGGCGCTGAGTAGAAAGCGCGATTGGAAAACAGTCACGGCTAACGGCAATGATGCCGAGCTTTACTTGTGGAATGTTGTTGCTTACCATAATTCTTGTGTTTTATATTAAGTTTTTATATAATTGACTTGTTTTTGCTGAGCGCAAAGGTACTAATATTTTTTGTTTCAGCAAGCATTTTAAGAGTTTTTTTATGGTGAAAAAAGTTAAAAACAGAAGATTTCCGCCGGAATGAAACATCCGATAAAGTTCCTGAAACATTTCATACACATCGATTGAGACTTTATAACAAATAAAAACACAAAGATTGATGGTTTTTCAAATTATTATTGTACCTTTGCACCGACAAAAACAGAAAAACGATTATGAACAAAGTCAAGACTATCTTTGCCTGGATATGGCAAAAGCTTTGCGCCTTTTGGCCTTGGTACAAGACATTGTATCAGGGAAGAGCGTGGTACACCAAGACGGTAGTCGCCTTGGCAAGTTGTATTGTCGCCTTTATCCTTTATTTAGGTGCTGTCGATATTAACTTCTTATGGCTTTTCGGTAAGTCACCTGGTTATTTTTCAGGTATTCTGAATCCGCAGACTTCCGAGGCTTCCTTGATTTATAGTGCCGATGGCAAGCTTATCGGTAAGTATTTCAATGAGAATCGTACTCCTGTAGAATACGACGAGGTGAACCCTGCCTTCTTCAAGGCTCTGGTAGATACCGAGGATGAGCGTTTCTACAAGCATATCGGTATCGACCCTATCGGCGTTTTCGCTGCTGCCAAGGATGCTCTCCTGCATCACAATGGTCGTGGTGCTTCTACCATCACGCAGCAGTTGGCAAAGAATATGTTCCGCGTCCGTTCGCAGTATTCTACGGGATTGCTCGGCAAGGTGCCTGTACTCCGCCTGCTCATCATCAAGAGCAAGGAGTGGATCATCGCCGTGAAGCTGGAGACGGTTTTCTCGAAGAAGGAAATCATCACCATGTATGCCAACACCGTGGATTTCGGTAGTAACTCTTACGGTATCAAGACTGCCGCCAAGACTTACTTCAATACCACTCCTAAGGAGTTGACCACCGACCAGGCTGCCGTACTCGTGGGTATGCTGAAGGCTACCACCTATTACAATCCACGTACCAATCCGGAGAACAGTCTGGCACGCCGCAACACCGTATTATATAATATGGTGACACACGGCGATCTGTCACATGCAGAATACGACCAGCTCAAGGCTGAGCCTATCAAGCTCGACTTCAAGGTAGAGGAAAACTACGACGGACAGGCTAAATACTTCCGTGAGGCTGTAGCCAACTACCTGAAAGACTGGTGCAAGGAAGAAGGTTACGATCTCTACACCAGCGGTCTGAAGATCTACACCACCATAGATACCCGCATGCAGAAGTATGCCGAGGAGGCAGCCCGCAAGCAGATGAAGCAGGTGCAGCAGAACTTCAACAACCACTGGAGCATCCGCCGCACACAGGCAGGAAAGGGAAAATGGATGGGACAGGAACCTTGGCAGGATGAGAACCACCAGGTGATTCCAAACTTCATCCAGGGCATCGCCGAGCGACAGCCATTCTACAAGGATCTGGTGGCTCGTTTCCCTAACAATCCAGACTCCGTGAACTACTATTATAAGGAGTGGGTTCACCCGGTTAAGGTATTCGATTACGACAAGGGAAGCATCACTATCAACATGACTTCAGAAGATAGTATCAAGTATATGACTACCTTCATGCACAGCGCTTTCGTGGCTATGGAGCCACAGACGGGAGCCGTGAAGGCATGGGTGGGCGACATCGACTTCGACCACTGGAAGTATGACAAGGTAACTGCCGAGCGCCAGCCGGGTTCTACCTTCAAGCTCTTCGTCTATACAGAGGCAATGAACCAGGGATTGACTCCTTGCGACAAGCGCCGCGACGAATATATCTCGATGGAGGTATATGACAAGAAGAAGCACGAGATGACCACCTGGAGACCATCCAACGCCAACGGTTCGTTCTCGGGTGACAGTATCCCTTTGAAGAGTGCCTTCGCCAAGAGTATCAACTCCGTGGCAGTACGCCTGGGACAGGAGATGGGCATCAAGCGCATCATCGAAACCGCCCAGAAGATGGGTATCAACAGTCCACTGGATGACACACCAGCTCTTGCCTTGGGTTCTAGCGATGTCAACCTGCTTGAAATGGCTTGCGCATACAGCACTATTGCAAACAATGGTAAGCACCACGACCCGGTATTGGTTACCAAGATTGTGGACCATGACGGAAAGGTGGTATATGAAGGTCCATCTACAGAAGAGCAGGTGATTCCTTACAAGAGTGCCTTCCTGATGCAGCAGTTGCTGCAGGGCGGTATGAAAGAGCCGGGCGGTACATCGCAGAGCCTTTGGGGCTATGTGGGCAACTACCGTGACACCGAGTTTGGCGGAAAGACAGGTACTACCAACAACCACTCTGATGCCTGGTTCATGTGCGTCAGCCCTAAACTGGTAGTTGGTGCCTGGGTAGGCGGCGAATACCGCTGTCTCCACTTCCGCACCGGAGCCTTGGGTCAGGGTTCCCGAACAGCATTGCCAATATGTGGTTACTTCATGCAGTCTGTATTCGGCGATCCTGCCTTCCAGCAGTATCACGCCAAGTTCGACAAGCCACAGGATGGCGACATTACACGAGATATGTATATCTGCGCAAGCTATGCACCAAAACCAAAGGTAGATACTACCCGTGTGGATAGCACCGCATTCACAGAGGAAATCATCCTCGACGAAAACGGCAATCCTATTACCAAGGAGGTTCCTGCAGTCAAGTCGGAAGGAGAATCTTCTGCTTCAGGAGCTACAGAAGAAAAGAAAGAGAAGAAGAAGACAAAGCCAACAGAACAGCCTGTCAACTTCGACGACCTCTAAAAATAAAATATGATTGATCTCGACAATGCGGAGCTGCAGAATGCACTCCAAATCATACAGTTTACCCGTCGTTCGCTTTTCCTCACCGGAAAGGCGGGGACGGGTAAATCTACTTTTCTGCGGTACATCGCAGCCAATACCAAGAAGAAACACATTGTTCTGGCACCTACAGGCATCGCAGCCATCAATGCCGGCGGAAGCACCCTGCACAGTTTCTTCAAGCTGCCCTTCCACCCCCTGCTGCCCAACGACAGTATGTATTCCGTGCGCAACATCCGGAATACATTGAAGTATAATTCCGAGAAAATCAAGATTATCCGTGAAGTGGAACTCATCATCATCGATGAGATCAGTATGGTGCGTGCCGACATCATCGATTTCATCGACAAGGTGCTGCGTGTGTATTGCCGCAATATGAGGGAGCCGTTCGGAGGAAAGCAACTTCTGCTGGTGGGCGACATCTATCAGTTGGAACCGGTGGTAAAGGAGGAGGACCGCAAACTGCTGAATCCTTTCTATCGCAGCAGCTTCTTCTTCGATGCCAAGATCTTCCAGCAGTTCCAGCTCGTCAGCATCGAACTCAAGAAAGTTTATCGCCAGAGCGACCCTGTCTTCATCGGCATCCTCGACCATATCCGAACCAGTCAGGCACAGAGTCAAGACCTTCAGCTGCTCAACCAGCGGGTGGGTGCACAGCTCGACGAGAGTGATTCCAAGCTTGCCATCACCCTCTCCACCCGCCGTGACACCGTGGATTTCATCAACGAGAACCAGCTCAAGCTCCTGCCAGGAGAGCCAACACTCTTCCGGGGCAATATCCAGGGCGAATTTCCGGAAAGCAGTCTGCCTACCCCTATCGAACTGTACCTGAAGACCGGAGCACAGATTATCTTTATCAAGAATGATATCGAGCACCAATGGGTGAACGGTACCCTGGGCACCATCATCGGATTCGATGATGAGGATGATGCCAAGATATATGTACGCACGGAGAATGGACAGGATGTGATGGTAGAGCCTGCCGCCTGGAGCAACATGCGCTATCATTTCAATGAGGTGGAAAAAAAGATTGAGGAAGAGGAAATAGGCAGATACGAACAATATCCTATCCGACTTGCCTGGGCAATTACCGTACACAAGAGCCAGGGTCTGACTTTCAATCAGGTGAAGATTGATTTCACGGGAGGAGTTTTTGCAGGCGGTCAGACCTATGTGGCATTATCCCGCTGCACCAGCCTGGAAGGTATCAGTCTGCAGGAGCCTATCCGCCCCAGCGAGATATTCGTGCGCAACGAGGTGAAGCAGTTTGCCCGCCAGTATAACAATCAGAACACCATCCACACGGCGTTGACGCAGAGCAAGGCAGACAGGCAGTATCACGATGCCGTAAAAGCGTATGACAAGGGTGACATGCAAGCCGCCCTGGATAATTTCTTCCTCGCCATCCACAGCCGTTACGACATCGAGCATCCGCTAGCCAAGCGCTTCATCCGCAAGAAGCTGAACAAGGTGAATGAGTTGCAGGCAGAGAACGAGCGGTTGCGTGAAGTTATCAAGCAGAAGGATGAAGAAAAGAAGAAGCAGGAGAAATTCCTGAAGCGCCTAGCTACGGAGTATGTGATTATGGGTAAGGAATGCGAGAAGGAAGGTATGAAAGAAGCGGCTGTCACCAATTACAGAAAGGCACTCACCCTCTATCCTAGCCATCCCGAGGCAAAGAGAAGGCTGAAGCATCTCAACGAATAATCATAAAAAATGTGGTTGACAAAACAGAAAACAAATCCGTTTTATCAACCACATTTTTTTATTGATTAAAACTTAACCTCATAGGTCTTGCCCTTCTGGGTCTTCATCTTCTTCACCTTATCTCCATATCTTACCTGACATGGTTCGCCGGAGCCAGAGAGAATGACAGCCTTGGTAAGGCGGCCGTTGTCCCAATAGATATCCACCGTGAAGTTGCCCTTGGCACGGAGACCCTTGATGGAACCCTTCTGCCATGCATCTGGTAGGGCTGGCAGGAGATGGATAAAGCCCATGTGACTCTGCATCAGCATCTCGGTGATACCCGCTGTACCGCCAAAGTTACCATCTATCTGGAATGGGGCGTGCGTATCCCAGAGATTGTCCAATGTTCCATTCTTCAGAAGATTACCATAAAGCTTGTAGGCATGATTGCCATCGTGCAGACGAGCCCACTGGTTCAGCTTCCAACCCATAGACCAACCGGTAGCACCATCGCCACGATGCTCCAATACCACCTTGGAAGCCTTCGCCAGCACAGGTGTGGTGATAGGAGAAATGGTGCGGCCCGGATGCAGACCGAAGAGATGGTTCACATGGCGATGCTCATCCTTAGGATCATCTATATCCTTCGACCACTCCATCAACTGACCATAGCGGCCAATCTGATAAGGAGCAATGTGCTTCAGGGCATCTTCCCACTGCTTGCGATCCTTGGCATCCTTGCCCAGGATCTTGCTCGCCTCTACGGCATCGAGCAGAATCTCACGAATCACGGCATGAGCGAAGGTGGCACCCTCGTCTATCGGTCCGTGCTCCGGAGAGGTGGAAGGAGCCGCTGTATAGACGCCATCCTTGCGGTGCCACAGATAATCTGTTGCGAAATTAGCACTTCCCTTGATGATATCGTATGCTGTCTCGCTCAGGAACTTCTTATCGCGGGTATAGTCGTAATAATCCCAGAGATGGGTAGCCAACCATGGACCGGCAAATGGAGAGAAGTTCCAAGACATATCCTCGCTTGCCAGCGGAGAGGTGAAACCGAAGATATTGCTGGATACAGAGGTGGTCCAGCCACGGGTACCGTAATATGACTTGGCAGTCTTCTCACCCGGCTTCACCTGTGTCTGGATGAAGTCGAAGAGCGGAAGCTCGCACTCGCTCAGGTTGGTGGTGCAGGCTGGCCAGTAGTTCATCTGGAGATTGATGTTGTTATGGTAGTCAACACGCCAAGGACCATCCACGTTGTTGTGCCATACACCCTGCAGGTTGGCAGGCATATTGCCAGGACGTGAAGAGGCGATGAGCAGATAGCGGCCAAACTGATAGTAGAGCTGCTCCAGATAGAAATCCTTGGCACCCTTACGGTAGTTAGCCAGGCGCTCATCGATAGGCATATCGTTGGCATTAGCCGCATCATTCAGATTCAGGCTCACGCGATTGAACAGACGGCTGTAATCCTTGTAATGCTCATCGAGCAACTGCGCATAACCCTTGCCCTCTGCCTTGCTCACCCAGTTCTGGGTAGTGGCCAGCGGATCCACGCCCACGTAGGTCTTAGGATCGTTGTAATCAGGGTTATAGTTTGCCTTGTAATCGGTATCGGCAGAAATGAGGAATACCACCTCGTCGGCACCCTTCACGGTCAGCTTTCCACCTTCGTTAGAAAGGCTACCGCCCTTGTTGATGGCACGGATGCGGATGGCATACTGCATATCATTGTTATCGAGACGTGCATCCCAGAGCAGACCGTTCTTGCCGTCAGCCACCATCTTGCCTGTAGAGACAGGGTTAGGCGCATAAGAGAATACGAGATTCTGCTTACCAGGACGGGAAGCCTTGTAGCGGATAGCCATCACATTGGCTGGATAAGAGATGAAATATTCACGCTGATAGCTCACTTCATCCTTGACGAAAGAAACGGTAGCCAAAGCTGAATCGAGCGACAGGGCACGACGATATTTCGACATACCCACGGTGCTCAATCCGGTTTCGATATACGCCTCGCCCATCGTGGTAAAGCTACCGAAACGGAATGGATCCTCGGCATAAGACTCGTATGGCACCGGACTGTTGAAGTTCTTGCGGGTGAGCTGTGAAGCCTTCTCCCAGTCGTTGGCAGCAAAGGCATCTCTGATTTCCTGCATCACATGGGCAGAATTCTTGTTCACATCCCAATAGTAGGCAGCGCCCTTCTTGGTGTTCGGACCGCCACGCCAGAGCGTCTTCTCGTTCAGGGTGATACGTTCAGCCTCTACCGATCCCAGGATATTGGCACCGATGCTTCCATTACCGATAGGCAATGACTTTGACTCCCAATCCGAATCCGGATTGCGGGCGGTATCACCAGCCGAGATTGGCTTCTTGTGAGTCCATTTCTCAGGATGGCCTCCATACCAAACTTGCTGTCCCTTCAGGGTAACAGGCGTGTCGAACCAGTAAGACAATGCTGTCTTCTGCTGTGCGGTGGCAGAAAGTGCCCCCAGCATCGCAAAGGTTAAAATAGATACGGTTTTCTTGTTCATTATATATTATATTTAGTCTGATTACTTATTTTCAGATAACCGCTACAAAAATACGATTAAAATTCGACATATCCAAATATAGGGTCATAAAAAACGAGGATAGCCAGCATTTTTTCAATACTTGCTATCCTCGTCTTGCTATTTCATATCGTTCAGGGTGGCTTAATACCACTGTACAGCATTCGAATAACCGCTTCGCTTGTCATACTTCAGGGCATCCGTCAATGTGGCTGCATTGCATCGGAAGGTGAAGTTATAGCTGGTATATGGCGCCAGCACTACCGAACAGCTCATGTTGAAGCAGTGCAGGTCACGGGCCAGACTTGCGGTGGTCATACTCAGCTTATGATTATCAAAATCATAACCGGAAGAGAAGCTGATGTTCCATCCGTCGCTGATACGAACGTTACCGCTCATATTCAGGTTCTGGGTGAACTTGTATGGATATCTCATCGATTTCTCGTTGAACTTCTCTCTTCGGGTATCCTCACGCATGGTGATACCATATCCGAAGGTAAGTGACCATGGCATCTTGAATGCCATATAGCCGTCCGAGTCGGTCTTGGCTTTTCCGCCACCGCTCTTCTTGGCTCCCGTCTTTCCCTTCTCCATACTGTCGTCCACATTGCTCTCTATGTCAGTATCCATACCTTCATCGTCATCGTCCTTGCGCTTGTTCTTGTCCTTGTCGTCCTCATCACTGCCTCCACCGAAGAGTTTCTTCAGTTTCTCAGGATTCAGGGTGAACGAGAAGTTCTGCGACATACCCTGGAATCGTCCGAACCTGCCCTTGCCCCACTCGGTGTGGTTGCCGACATATACGTTGCCGTTCTCGTCCATCTCGTAGGCGTAGGTGGCAAACACGGCGTTCATGTTGAAGGTATAGTTCTTCCACCATTTCAGTCGCAGGTTGATGTTCATATCACTCCAAGGGCGCACCTTGGCAGCGGTGTTGTAGCTCATGCTCACATCAAACGCATCAATGAGGCTCACCTTCTTCAAGCTGTCGTTCTTATCCCTCCATTTCATCTCCAGGTTGTTGCCCAGCGTGAAGGAAATGTTACCACTCTTGCCCTTGCCCGGCACACCGTAGAGGGCATTCTGATATGGCGAATAACTTACCAGCGATACATTGCCGTCGGCATCAGTCTTCTGATAAGTATCCCAGTACCCGTAATGGGATGCTCCGAAATCAGGTGCATAGCTGAAGCTTACCGTCGGGGTGATCACATGGCGGATCCTGTCTATCCTGTTGCCGAACAGCTTGCGGTTAGGAATCCAGAAGCCGTAAAGCTTGGTAGAGAGTCCTATGCTCATGTTCCAGTTATATACGTTGTGGAATCCGTAGATGGTATCGCAAACCTCTTTCTGCGCAGTGGCATCCCATGATCTCTCCACCTTGTTGGTGTACATACGGTCGGTGAAGTTGAACGATGGGTTCACGTTGAGATATTTGAAGAGGGTGAAGGATGCACTCACCGGAATCTGATGCTGCCATCCATTTCGCCAGTCCTTGATGAGCGAACTGTGCATCAGCTTATCCTCCTTGGTATTGATACTGTTGGAGATATGTCCGGTATAGCTCATGGCTATCTTCTCGTACCATTTCTCATCACCCACCATCTTCTTTCTGCGGAAAGGATAGAAGCGGGAGATACTGATGTTCAGGTCGGGCAAGGTCATCGCTATGGATGAGTCACGCATATTCTGCGAAAGGTTTGCCGTAGAACTGAGCGACATTCCGATGCTCGAGAAAGTGGTGCTCCAGCTTACGGAAGAGGTTCTCGTACTCTGCGTCATCGTCTGAGGATTATAGAGCGAGTTGAGGTTGTTGCGCTCATAGCTCGATGTGGCGAAGTTGACGCTTGCCGAAAGCGAACTGAACGGATTTGCCTTGGAATCCTGTCGGTGACTCCACTGCACCTTGAAACTCTCCTGCTTGGTGAAGTCAGGCATTCCCTTGTCACCCGTCTGCGTATCCTGGTAACTGAAGAAGAAGGAACCGGAATACTTGTATCGCTTGCGGTAGTTGCTGGCTGCAGAAAGTCCCCACGATCCCTTGGTATAGATTTCTCCCAGCAGTTTCAGATCCCACTTGTCGCTGATGGCGAAATAATATCCACCATCACGGAGATAGAAACCGCGGTCGCTCTCATCACCATAGGTAGGCATGATGAAACCGCTGCTGTAGCTCTTGGTGAACGGGAAGAATCCGTATGGGATACCCAGCGGCATCGGCACATCGCAGACCACGAGATAGGCGGGACCGAAGATGACATCCTTGCCTGGGCGCACCTTGGCTCTGGAGAGCGAGATGTAGAAGTCGGGATGCGGATCATCGCAGGTGGTATATCTGCCATGCTGCAGATAGATGACACCCGAAGAATCTCGCTTCGACTTCATACCGGTGAGGAATCCATCCTGCTGCTCGGTATATACATTATTAATAAGGGCCTTCTTGCTCTTGAAGTTGAACTTGATGGTATCTGTATCATAGGTATCATTGCCCATCTTGAAGACCGGTTTTCCCTTGATGCCTCCATCAGCCATCGAGTCCTTGGTACCGCTGGCTCTCACATTGCTCTTGTCCAGATCCATGGAGATGCGGTCGGAGGTAAGATCCATGTTCTCGTACTTCACGTTCGAGTTTCCATAGAGATGCGCCACCTTGTGGTGGGCATCATATACCAGCGAGTCGTCGGCCTGATACTGTACAGGTGCGTCGATGCCTCCCGACTTCTTTCTGTTGATACTGTCGAGTCGGATACTGTCATCCACCACCTTATTATGTTTCCATATAGCCTTCTGCAGGGAGTCCATCTGGGTGGTATCGGTCTCCGTACTGATGATTTCATTGCCGAGCGAATCGACAAAGACGGAGTCGCCCACAGCCACAGCAGTGGAATCAGCCTGCTTCTTTTTGTGTTTTCCTGCAGGCATACCCGGGTTTGCAACCATCATGGCAGCGATGGATGCAAACATCAGAACAGCTATAGTTGATTGTTTTCTCATTCAGAAAAATTATTCGAGTTTTATAAATGGATCTAGAAAGCTTTTGCCCTTACAGGGCGTATGGCTCCTACCTTTTTTACCCAGGGTGTTGCCCTGGGCTAGGTGCTTCTGCCCTTTCAGGGCGTATGGGAACATCTGAAATATCCCAAGCCTTGGCCCAATAAAACTTCAGAAAATTATATTTTATTTTCAAACATCCGCTCCCATTCCTGGAAGCGCTTTACTCCTTCCTCGCCAAACTTAGCGAGACTTTTCTCTGCCTTTTCGATACTCTTTTCTTTGTCGAGATGAGTCTTGCTGAAGAATTTGTCAGCATAGCAGATTACCTTCTCCTCCATGGTTTCCGGCAGAAAATCCTGGTGAGGCAGTGGCAGTTGCTGCTTCTCGATCTGCTCTTTCGTAATGCCGGCACCGGTGTGGCGCTCGCATACCCGAGCATGTCGCTCATAACCTTCCTTGCGCAGCAGTTCGGCACCCAGTCGGCCATGACAGATGTAAGGCTGCGAACCGAAACAGTGAATGCCAGGAGCATCGGTCTGGAAGATTCCGATGTCGTGAAGCATGGCTGCTTCCTCTATAAACCGGGCATCCAGATGCAGTTCGGGATGAGACGAAACAATCTGTAGCGCTTTTCGCGCTACAGATTGACTATGTGTAATGAGGAT
>ERZ1035025.62-NODE-62-length-70542-cov-95.806787_pt1 | contig 70542 bp, 69 predicted proteins | sample MGYA00520619_ERZ1035025 | MGnify/ENA primary metagenome ERZ1035025 (study PRJEB33766, sample SAMN09781742) | gut metagenome | biome: gut microbiome | host: Homo sapiens | place: Madagascar | study: EMG produced TPA metagenomics assembly of the PRJNA485056 data set...
TAGCCGCCTCCTTTCAATTTCAGAAGCCTCGATTACGAAAGTAGTCGGGGCTTTTCTGTTTTTCCCAAATCTTTACATGAGAGATACAGAAAAACGGAAAACATTCTTTCAATCAACGACTTAGAAGATTGTGTACGAAAAGAATGCTAAAAAAATGTAGAATTTCGTAGAATGATATTAATTTTTTAACACGCATAATTTGCTAGTTTCCAACAATTATCTTATATTTGCAAAGAGTTTCTGTGTCTCTTATGTAGAGATTCAGATGAACGACATCAAATAACGAACTTGATTCGCATGATGAAAGAGACAAATATACACTCACAGGTAACGTCCACTATTGCAGGGGACGACGGCGAAGCCGTGGCAAAAAGTGAACATAACGCTAAGAAAACGGTTCCGGAAAAGCCTAATGAAGGGCTTGAAAAACCTGCTGATGCAGGATGGTATGTGGCTGTAGTGAGAGTGAATTGTGAAACGAGAATAGCTGATTCTATACGAATCAATCTTAATCACAATCATGTTTGGTTTGATTACTGGATTCCCAAGGTAAAAGTAGTTTATATAGACAAACGTTCCAATAAGCGAAAAGTGAAAGAAAAGCTATTTCTTTCCACTTTCATCTTTTGCAATGTTTCTCCGAGACAACTTGACAATATCCGCTTCCGTTCGGATGTGTATAAGATGCTGACGATGCCAGGTCAAAGGAAAATATATCAAATTCCCGATCAGGTTGTTGCCAACTATCGATATTTTGTAGAGAATGATGAAGAGCCTGTCACTGCTGCCCCTGTTCCTTTGAAGAAAGGAATCAAAGTGCGAGTGGTAGCAGGTAGCATGAAAGGTGTGGAAGCATACGTACAGAGTTATAATGGCAAGAAAGCTGTCATCGGCAGCGAAATCAAGTATATCAGTGGTGCAACGCTTACGATAAGTAGAAATTTACTCGAAGTCGTTGAAGAAGATTGAGATGTAGAATGATCTTGTTGCATAAAAATGGAACCGTTGGTATACATTTTTGAAGTTTCACGGAAAACCCTTATCTTTGCACCTAAAAAAGGAGATACAATTATGAATACAGCTACATATACATTAGATGTCCCTGCAACCGATATTTCTCTTTTCAAATCATTGATTAAGAAATTCGGGTGGGTTGCCAAAAAGCAAAAAGCCCCTAAGGCTTGTAGATTAGACAAGGCATTAGACGCAGCAAAGAATGAAAAACTCTTTGCTACTAATGATTTGGATGAATTAATGAAGAGTCTTGCTTTAACTGATACAGGTACACATAGTGACATTTTTGGCTGGTAGCCCATTAATATGAGTTATCTGAGTAAAATGTTATAGTAAGTTATAGCAAAGCGGTCCCATCCCGCACAACCATGGCGAGGGTTTTGATGCCCCGCCAACCTTAGAGCGTAGCGGTTCCGAGCACCGAGTAGGGCGGTTACATCCCTAATCCCTATGGTAGGAATTTAGGGCTTGGGTATAGGGTAAGGACCCCCTCTTCGCCAGAGGGGGACAGGGGAGTCGAAAAGAAACAATATAATACAATGAATAAAGAAGATAGAAAAACTCCTTTGAAAATTTGGTAGGTTCACGGAAAACCCTTATATTTGCAGGCGATATTAAAATAAAAAATTATGGGAAAAATCATTGATAAGACGGTAACAAAGATAGTTACAGAAGAGGGTATCTCTCTCTTTCGCCGTGTAACTAAGGTTTTGATGCCAAATGGCAAGTATCGTTATCCTGTAGATTATTTCGATGCAACTCCCGGAGTTGTTAAGGTTTCGAAAGAAGAAATGGATAAGGTTGCAATACCTGTTTACAAAAAGTTAATCTAATGGAACGGTTGATGTCTGATGGTTATCCTTTTATCTTTCAAATGATAAGATACATCCTCTTATGCTGATGAACTAGCAAATATTGTGCAACAATATTTATAAGATAACATCCTCATTCGAGCGACGACAAGTGCAGAGCGATACTGCAATGGGGAACAATTCTGGTGGGCTCAACCTGCAAGCCCCCTCCATGCACTCACTTTCAGCAATATAATTGCAAGCTGATCCCCATAACAGCCCAGCGGTCCCATCCCGCACAACCATGGCGAGGGCTTTGATGCCCCGCCAACCTTATAGCGTAGCGGTTCTGAGCACCGGAGGGCGGTTACATCCTTCCCTTTTCGAGAAGGGTTTCTGTCCCCCGTGAGGGGAACCGAAAGGGTCGCAAAGACTATTGAAGGTAGCTTTTCGAAAATCTTATCATGTCCCTAATCCCATGTAATTATAACTCGAACAAAAAGGTGAATGTCAAGGCTGCCTAATTGGCAGCTCTGCCAATACCAATTAATAATATGCTTTTTGAGGGAAAAATGTTGGATGTGCTAACTACTGAAAATCAGTAGTTACGTTCTAACGATGATTTACATATAAATTCGGCGTATCCCCTACCATCGCCATGAACAAGTACTTGTGGCGCAAGATTATGGATGAGGTGAGCGTAAGTGAGGTGATATAATCAAATTAGTAACAAAAAATAATTGTAAAATATGGAGCATTTAATAAAGTTTTATCCTGTAGAAAATGCTGATTGTACACTTATTAAGTTGAACAATGGCATAACTATCATTGTCGATTGTCAATTGTTTGATAGTCTGAACGATGAAGATGGAAATCAAATCCGTTATGATGTAAAAAAGGATTTGTTGAAAGAGCTTGGTAAAGACAGTAATGGTTATCCATACGTTGATTTGTTTGTTAGTACTCACCCTCATGATGACCACTGCAAGGGATTTGAAGGAAACTTTTACCATGGTAATCCTGACGATTATGATTCAAAGAAAAATGAAAATGAGATAATCATTGGCGAATTATGGGTAACTCCACGTGGCATCGGCAATGAATTGGCAGATTCTGCAGAAACAATTCGTCAAGAAGCCAAACGTCGTAGAAAGCTATATGATGACAATATGAAATTCACTGGTGACTATGGTAACCATCTAAGAATTATCGGATATAACAAGCAGACGACCTTTGATGAAAGATATGGATATGTTCCTGGTACTCTTGTAACAGCAATAGATGGTCATGAAATGGCATGGCTAGAAATGTTTATTCATGCACCATTCAAGGAAGATGTGGACAAAAGCAAGGAAGATGACAACAAGAATGCAACATCTATAGTTGTTCAATATAGTTTTAAGTCTAAATGCGATGATGGTGAAGTAAAAACCGTTTGTAAATTGATAATGGGAGGAGATGCCGAACATGAAATTTGGCAACATATTATAGACAACAATAAAGACGATGAAAACCTCACATGGAATATATTCATGGCACCACATCATTGCTCATGGAGTTTTTTCAATGATCCTGAAAAAAAAGATGAAGTAAAGCCGTCAGCAGAAACTATCATGCAAAAGCAGATTGGATTTAATTCATGCATCATTGCTTCTTCGAAAGAGATTCTTGATAACGGTAAGAATCCTCCATGCTATCAGGCAAGAACAGAATATAAAAATAGATTGAAAAATAAGGACAATTTCTTTAACACTGCTACAGATCATGTAAAAGGGATGGTGCCGCAACCCATAGTTTTTAAGATTGATAAACATGGTAAAACTAAGATTTATCAGATCGTAACAGTTGGAGAATCTGTCGTTACTCGTCCGGCACCACGAGCAGGAGAAGACTAACAATATTAGAGAATTATGGGAAGTAACTATAAAATAGTAGAAGGCAGTGAAATTCAAGGAAACTCTTTGCGTCTTCCAAGGGCTATATCCATATATAAGGCGGCAAAACGTCATGAGCAAGTTAGAATTATATCTTGCAAGCGCAAATCTGATTTTAGTGAGGTAATCATCATCAGACTATCTCACTTGAATATTCCAGACTTACCTGATTTCCCTATTCAGCCGTGTGAGGATGTTGCTATTCGCTGTCTAAAAGAAGATTTAGATTTACCAGAAGTATATGCTATACGAAAAGACTTCCCTACAGGACTGCCTCATTCAAATATAAGGCAATATGAACGCCCTGTGTCACTATGTGTTTCTGATGTTTATTTTTCTGATATACGTCCACAATTCAATGCTTTTGATTTTATCAATAGTATCATCAGGTGGTTTAATTTAAATAGCATAGGAGAATTGCATGAAAAAGACAGACCTTTGGAGGTGTTTTTTCAATATCATGATTTTTGTGGAATGGTCAATAGCTTTTCAAGTATCGCACCATATGGTGTCTATAACAAGAAAACAGAACACACATCCACATTAAAATTTGTTGGTAAAGCAAAAGCGAATAGTGATATTTGTTTAGTGGTATTGAAGTCTATAGTTTCAAAAAACTTGGCATTCTTACCAAAGAATATAGGTGAGTTAAATACACTTGAAACGATTGAGGGCAAAACAATAATTGAAACGATTATAGATTTTGCCAGAAAAACTGATGGAAAATCCGAAAGAAGTCTGCTTCTGATGTTGGCTATTCAACAGAAAAATGCTGCTCCTACTTCAGAGGATAAGATTGATCTTGCTATAGTAAAGTTAGGAAAGTGTATTCATGAAATAGAAAACAACAGAAAGAAAGCATGTGATAGAGATACATTCAATGCATGGTTAAGTTCTCTACCGATAAAAGTAGAAATGTTATTAGAAAATCCATGCAGAGAAATAAATGCCTCCCAAAATGGAAAGGAAAAACAATATTCACAAGTTACATTTATTGGTACAGGTACATTGGGCTCTAACATAATAGACCATTTTGTACGTGCAGGAATATCCAACAGGATCTGTATTGTGGATTTTGATATATATTTTTCACATAACATCAGTCGGCATATATTACAGCCAAGAGATATTATGAAGCCTAAGGCATCCTGTATCAAAAAACATTTTGAAGGGATTGTAGGAACAAAGATTTGGTCAATTGATAAAAATGTAATGTGTTTAAGCCCTAATGAAGAAAAAGCGGCTTTCGATAACACCGATTTAATAGTTGATGCCAGTACCTCAATAGCCGTTGAAAGAAAGCTTGCATTATCTTCTAAATATGAAGGAAAAAGGAAATGCACGTTATTCCTTAATCCCAAAGGCAACGATTTGGTTTTATTGTTGGAGGATGCAAATGGCGAGCAGCGCCTTGATTTTTTAGAGATGAGTTATCAATATAATTTGATTAAGTCAGATACATTGGCAAATCATCTTGATACAGCAGAACAAAGAAAGACTAACAATTTCAGTTGTCGGTCTGAATCAAATGTATTAGACTATAATAACGTAGGCATGCTTGCGTCTGTTGCTTCTCAGCAGATTCAAAGAGCAACCTCAAACACAGATTGTCAATTAGGCATTTGGAGGGTAAATGACAATGATAGTACAATTTCTAAAATCAATTTGGATGTCCTTTCTTGGAATGTAAAGGTGATAAATAACATATCTGTCTATTATTCCAAAGAATTAGTTGCAGAAATTGACAAATATAGAAACTCCGATTTAAGAAAAGAAACAGGTGGGTGCTTATTTGGATGTTACGATAAAGATGCAAGGAATATTTATGTATTTTATCAGCATCACGCCCCCAAAGATAGCAAATGTTCTGCCACGTTTTTTGAACGAGGATGCAATGGAATGAATGATGTTCTGGACAAGATAAACAAAAGAACATATCATCAAGTAAGGTATTTAGGCGAATGGCACTCCCATCCAAATGCCTGCTGTTCACCAAGTTCTTTAGATAAAGAACAGTTTACCAAGATGAGTAAGCAAATGAGTGATGAAGATTTACCATTTGTGCAATTAATTATGGGTACAAATGGAATATATTTAAATGCAATCATGTAAAACGACAAAATATGAAGAATTATGAAACTTATGCTCGGAAATACCCTGCAATAATATCAATGTTGATACCGGCAATTGTCACAACACAAATTTTGTCATCTTGGTTCAGTCAGCTCCAAGAGTGTTGGGGAACAGCACTTTCACTAATCGGAGTTTTTGTTCCAATTGGAGTTGTTTATGGGGCAATAGGTTATTTTGCACGTCAAATGTTCAGGGATGCTTCAAAAATGTTTTTCCAGTTTCCTCTCTTCAAGGAAGATGAAACAGAAATGCCGACGACTAAACTTTTATTATGGTCAAGTGAAAAGCGATTGTCTGCCAACGCAATAAAGACTATAGCAACAAAATTAAAGGAAGACTTTGGCATAAAGCTATTGAGCGAAACTAAAGAGCAAAGTAATTTGTTGGAAGCAAAGAAAACAATTGTTGATGGAGTTGGAAAAATCCGCGAAGTAACAAGAAATAATCCGAATCTCCTTCAATACAATATTGATTTCGGATTTTGTCGAAATTATTTGGGCGGTGCTGTTTACTCAACATCTTTCTTACTGATTGTTTTGTTCTTGAATATATTAGGCGTAGCTGGCGATTGGAAATTTACACTGATTGCTCTTGTTTTTCAAATACTATTAGCTTTTGTAGTTTTTGTAACTCTGAAAAGCAAAGGGTATAGTTACGCTCGTGCATTATTTAACGCATACATAGGAAATACTGAATATAATTGGTAAAATGCAATATGATTGATTTTAAATTACAACAGCCACAACCGTTAAAGATTGTGGACTATCATATAGAAATGCTTTCTGTTGGTGCTGCGGATAGCTTTATTATTTATTATATAGATAGTAAAGGAAATCACAAATTGATTTTGGTAGATGCAGGCACCTACAATGATGGCCAAAATATAATCAATCACATAAGGAAGTGGTATCCGAATCATGTGATAGATTTGGCTATTGTGACACATCCCGATGATGATCATTTCGGGGGCTTTGTTAAGATGTTAGAGAAAATCAAGGATACAGAAGGCGATGCTATACCGATTAAACAATTTTGGTTGAATAATCCTCAGAATCATGTCAAAGTAACTCAAGTGCAAAACGAAATAAAGAAAACTACGTTAGCAAATAGAGTCGCAAGATTATTTGACCAAGGGGAAAGAAATCTTTTGGATTTGATAGAATCCCTAAGAATTCCAATATCGGATAAGTTTGCTCAACCTATTTTTTGTAAGGATATGGTAACAGGGAAAATAGTTGCAAAACCAAGTAAGGAAAGAGATTTTTTAGGTCTTACTATTATTGGTCCAACCCGAGGATATTTTGAGAAACTTGCACCAAACATGCGATATGATAATCTGAAAGGTTATTCTTATGATGCTAAGGATGACGATGAAGCATTTAAACCGACAGCAACTTGTTTGAGTAAGGCTTTGGATGATGCAAATGATGATGGTTCTGTTCATAATCAAAGTAGTTTAATTTTTATGTTTGAGCCAGAAAAAGGAAAGAAATACTTATTTATGGGAGATGCAGGGGTTGAAGCATTGGCAAATATACCACAATGCCATAAGAAAGCCATCAAAGATATATATTGGCTAAAAGTTCCTCATCATGGTAGCAAACATAATCTTGATAGTAAGACAATATTATATTTACATCCAAAGTACGCATATATATCAAGCGAAAAACAAGGACATTATTTAAACCAATGTACTATTAATGCCTTGAAACAAATTGGATGTAAGGTGTACTCTACTCACCGAAGAAAAGCAAATTTTTTAGAGCATGGTGGTGAGCGAGAAGGATATACAACCGCAATACCAGAATAGTTATTGACATAAAGGGTAAGAAACTCTGTTTGATTTTGGCAAGCATGATAAAGGCTGATATACGTAGTAGGTTTCCCGAGCCTTATTCCAGTATGTATTGCCAGCAATTTGATGATTTCAAAAACGTTGCAGACTTCTTTGATTTTGCAGCAAAGTTAATGAGAAGATAATAACATGTTTAACGAGTCTTTGCTTTCCTCTGATTCATAAGAAATAAGAGGCATAAAAAGCATCGTATCAAGGCGGTCCCATCCCGCACAATATGGCGTAGACCGCTTTGGTCCGCCAACCTTAGAGCGTAGCGGTTCTGAGCACCGGAGGGCGGTTACATCCCTAATCCCTATGGTAGGGATTTAGGGCTTGGGTATTGGGTAAGGACCCCCTCTTTGCAAGAGGGGGACAGGGGAGTCGAAGCAATACAATAATTAATAAGGAGATTACGTTATGAACATAGAAGAAAAAAAAGCAGATTTTATGCGTCGCTTCAAGGCTTCTAGGGAGCGAAAGGCAGAATACATAGCACAAATGGAAAAGCGAATGCGTGATGACTATCGCCGCAGAACCGGTAAGGAAGCAGAATCATTTTGTGTATTGTGATGTTTAGCCATAAGTCAAGTATAGGTTAATAAATGCATTTTTTCTCTTAAATTCTTGGTGATTACGAAAGAAAGTCGTAAATATGCAGAAAAAGCTTAAAATAAAGGAGAATGTATTATGTTGATAAGTAATGTATCACAAGATAGAACCATTCCTTATTGGGATGAAATCAGAAATTTAAGCATTGAGGATAAATATTTCTTGATAGCTAAAATTGAGTCTTCTTTGGGCGATGTTGATATGAGTGAGTCGACTAATTCGATTCATGGTATACCACGTGAGGTGATGATTGCGGCTGCAGAATATGCTCTGAAGGAAAATAGAGCAGGTCGCTGCATTCCAAATTCGCAAGTTGAGTCTTATATTAAAGCAAAAAGAGGATAATTGTAATTATGGGATAGTTCATGTCAAGCGGTCTCCGCAAGCCGTAACTTCCATGCTCAAACGCTTTTTAGAAGAATATGACAAATAGGTAAGTCTTCAGAAAATTGATGCTGTCAGCAACTGTTCGGAAATTCCGAACAGTTAGTAAAGAAGGCAATCGTATGATTACACGTAATATGGATTACTCCGCCATAACCCTGATGGGCACCTCTCCAGAGGTAATCCTCTCAAAAGTAGAATAAAGATAACATCCCCATTCGAGTGACGACCAGTGCAGAGCGATACTGCAATGAGGAACCAAATATAAAATCATGAAATCCTTTTATCAATCAAACCAGGAGCAACCTTTTTCTTAGGTAGCTCCCAGACCCTCGTCTATCATAAAGACAGCTGCTCTCCCTTATCACCCATCAGTAGCCGATGGCATTGTCAAGTTAACAGAGAAGAGCCTCAAGCTCTACACCGAGATTTCCAAGAACTGCCCCCTGAAACTCAGGAAAGACCGTCTTGTGGCAGAATGGGGTGAAGAAACAAAATAGGTTGATATCTTATAAATTGGTTGCGTAATGAAGATTTTCTCTTAATTCCTTGGTATTTACGGAAGAAAGTCGTATATTTGCAGCCGAAAAGATATAAAATAATAGGAGATAGGAATTATGATTAACGATAGAAAAGAAGCCATATTGTTTATTGCAAACAAACAACATGGTAGCAAAAAAGAATTGATCGGCGAGATTGGAGAAAAATTCTTCAATCAATTCTGTCGTATGGGCTTTATCAAGAAAGGCATTACAAAAGATAAGTTGGAACAAGTAAACTCTACTTGGCAAATAACCAAGCTTGGCAAGGAGCAGGAAAAATTCTATCGTGAGCCAACTCGTTTGGAACGACTAGATGGACAATGCTTTTATGCTTTAGGGGTATAAATGATGAAAGGTTATTGCGTTTTTTGGATTCCATCCATATATCATGTGGCACCAGTTCCCTTGTCAGAGAATACCTTTTTAGAAAAAGAAGATATTTCTGATGAAGTAGGATGCCAGTGCCATTTGTCATTGAAGTTAGATTCACAAGAAAACATTATCGTGATTCTCTCCTTGCGTGGAATTGATGTAGAATTTTCTTTGATGCATAAGGGGGCTAACGATAATGGCTTTATCCTCTATTCATTTGATGTGTCTGTTGCTGATACTGAATTGCTAATTAAGGCTTTGACAAACCCCATATATCATTATGTCAAGGGATTTTATCATGAACATAAGAATCATACGGATGACTGTGATTCCATTCTTGATGCTTATGTATGTACGGAGGAAAGCGACTCTCAGATTTCTTCTCCAGACAACAAGCCTTTAATATTTTATTTGCGCCAATATGAAAAACGATTCCGAGACTTTACTGAACAATTGGAATTTGATGCATCCTATCTTATGAGTATCTTGGATTCACCAGATTATCGTGATGTCTTGTACAAGGAAAAGTTTGAAAGTTTTGATGCAAGATGTATAGATATCTTAGGGGAGGTTGTCTATTATCGTGCTTTATTGTATTCTCATAACAATGTTTCTTATCACAAAGCTCTTGGTGATAACCATACGCTACAGGCATGTGCATTTAATACAGACAATGCTATAAATAATATAAAGGTGATAAAGGAGCGAGTGGAAAATGTCTTTCAGGGCAGACGGGCTAATGCTACATTAGTTCATATCAAGATGGCTAATGACATGCTTGTTGCAGGAGATAAAATCTCGAAGTTAAGTGTGCGCTTGGGATGGCTTGGTGCTATTTTGGGAGTGCTAAGCTTATTACTTGGTATCATTTCTATATTATAAATGCTCAACTTCTTGAAGTCTTTGTTCATGTCAAGGCAAAGAGAGGATGGAAGTTATTTGAAATCCGTGAGATCCGTGTGAGACTGAATGGTGGATTTGCTTGCTCACAGATGGCAGCTGGTAACAGTTACTTTTTGGGCATAAATACAAATGACTTTTTCTTAAAAGATAATAAATAGCATTCATTTTATGGCTTAATGTACCTAAAGTGACCGCTTACACCTAAAGCCAAACGTTCTAATCCATATTCTTATTTGTTATCATAAAGGAATGATGGAAACGTTATGTTCCGATAAATTAAAAAGAATGTAGTTATGGATGATTCTGAATTGACATTGAGTATTGATTTGCACTACTTCATGGACAATAAAGATTTGCACCAAATGGATGCAACTGTTCATAATGAGTGTGAGGCAAATTTAATACAGGTTCTAAACCACTTGGGAGATGTATTTGATGAAGACATTCAAATAGATGTGTCTGCATTAGGTGAAGGTGGTGTAATTGATAAACTGAAGATTAAGTTTAAAAGCTCTACTGCTAAAGAGATGTTCTTGGTTTTGTTTGGCGCATTGATAAGCCACTTTATCGGTATAGCTCCTTCTTTGGATGAAAGCCAAAAGCAATTGAATCGGGCTGAAATAATCAAGAAGATAAAAGAAGGTAATTATTCTGATGCTGAAATCAAGTTCGTCATCCAAGGTGATCCTGAAATTCTAACCAGAAAAAATCGGTATTTTGAGGAATTGGATAAGGAGAAACATGTGACAAAAGTTACTTGTTCTTCATATGGTGGTATTGATGATAATAATAGAAATTGCAGAAGTGCGACCATTGAAAAGAAAGATTTTTCTCGCCAAATAGTAAAAGGTTATACCAATAAAACTCAAAGTGAATATAGAGGGACATCAGTCTTAGTTATATCACCAGTTTTAATGAAAGGAAGTAAAGCTAAGTGGAAAGGTTTGTTTAATAATCAAGAAATTACTTTTAAAATCGTAGATAAGGAATTCCTAGAACAAGTTTATGCCAAGGAAGTAGGTTTTACAACTGGTACATCTTTAAAATGCGATTTGGTTATTAAAACGACAACCATATATGATGCAATCGGAAGAATAGCTAAGTCATCTCTTGAAAGCGAAGTCTCTAACATAACATCGTGGGATGATGGAGTTCATGTCCTTCATGAAACAAAACGTTATCGTCGTAAGAAAATAGAGGAATCACAACTTTCTTTATTTTGTGATGAAGATTTTAAATAACCCAAATTATCTTAGATATGAAGAGTATAGGATTTTTTTGGAAAAGTTACCAAGATGAAGATGATGTTTGTCAAAAGTGTCCATATGGATATACGAGCTAATAGGGAATTTGTTACAAGGAAAAGTACTCTGTTAAACTCAAAATAAAGTTCGGGATAAGCTTTGTACTTAATAAAGAATAAGGCGGTCCCATCCCGCATAATATGGCGAAGACCTTTGATGGTCCGCCAACCTTAGAGCGTAGCGGTTCCGAGCACCGGGTAGGGCGGTTACATCCTTCCTTCTGAGGAGGAAGGCTTGGTTAGAGGTGGAGCTCCCTTTGGAAAGGGAGACGGAGGGATTCGAAAAAATACCTTCTTTAATGGGAAAAAACGATGCCAGTGAGTGCAATGAAAGCTCGCTTTCAAATTGCCGAGTGCAGCTTGCTTTATCAACAAGGAAGGACGGGATGATTTGCATGCAAAGCCATTTTGACAATCATGTGATGTAATCAGAATGAATACAACGAACAAAGGGGAACGACCAAAGACTGGTTGTTTCCCTTTGTTCGTTTAGAGGCAATTGTATCAGGTGTATCTGCCATCATCACAAAGGTTGCAACCAAACGAAAGATGGAGAAGGTACCACGCAAATCTATCTCAATTCCATCAAAAGCTCAGAAGTAGATGATGCCAACGCCAAAATACTGGCAGCCCTATAAGCCACAAAAAAGAATAAAAAGAGGGATTTTGTAAAATGAACCAAAATGAACCATTTTTCCTGAATCTTTACATGAGAGATACAGAAAAACCTAAAACTTTCGTTCAATCAACGACTTAGGAAATTATGTACGAAAAGAATAGTAAAATAATGTTGATTTTCGTAGAATGATATTAATTTTTTAACACGCATAATTTGCTAGTTTCCAACAATTTTCGTATTTTTGCAAGGAGATTCTGTGTCTCTTATATCGAGATTCAGATGAACGTCATCAAAAAACGAACTTGATTCGCATGATGAAGGAGACAAATATACACTCACAGGTTACGTCCACTATTGCAGGGGACGACGGCGAAGCCATGGCAAAAAGTGAAGGGATACCAACCGAACATGCCATCCTCTCGGAGAAAGATACAAAACATGATGTTTTAAAGGACTTCGACAGTCCTTTCGACATTAACATAGATTTATACAAATGAATACAAAACAGCAAATAGCACAGCAACGTGCTAATTTAGCAATAGCTGAATTCTTGAAGGAATTGTTTACTCCTCCGTATGTTATTAGTGAGTCAACTTTTGATGAAACGAAGGAATCTGCAGTGGAGTGTGCCAAACAGAATGTCGATGCCGCATCTCTTACTGAAAGAGAGAAAGAGGTAGCTAAGGAGTCTGTTGAACTATTTGCCAATGATGTAGCACGGAAGTTTAAGGTTGCTATGAAACAATCTGGTAAGATTGTGTGAATACCCTTTTTGAAATTATGGCACGTAATATCGACAAGTATAATCTCTATGATCATATACTTTTGAATGAGGGAGCTTATTTCTTTAAGAGAGGTAATGCAAGTATTTCAAAAGTAAGTATAGAGGAGTTGTTCTCTTCTGTTGCGGAGGAACAGGTTGTATTGGCAAGAAAAGTAAGGGTAAGGGAAACTGTTCACGAAAAAAGTGTCTTTTGTTCTTTGCTTGTAGTTAAGATGTCTGCAATACCTAGTTTCTTAAATGAAGCTGATTTGCCAACATCTACCCAAAAAGCTGTTATGGAAACAAAGCTAGGATATTTGCTGATAGTTGAGGATGATGACTATATCGTTATAGTTAAAAAGAATGTCTCGCATTTGTCGTCTTTCTTAAAAACTCTAGAGGTGATTGATGGAGATGTCTTGTCTGGCATATTGGTTAATAACACTACAGAATTTCAGAAGATGAGCTTGACAAATATGAATATTAATGATAATGGCGTGAGAAACAAATCTGTAGAGGCGAATGATTTAGCTAACGTTATGTCGCTTTTTGGAGCCAATCAAAATATTGCTACAGCAACTCGCTTTGTAACGGATGGTGAAATATGTACATTAAATATTAGTACATCTAGGCTTGCAAAGTTTGGTAGTAAAAAGACTAAGACTGAGTTGTTGGAATGGATTGATGATATTGCAAGTTGTTTGGATATTTATGTAGTTCAACCTACATTCCTCTCTAGGTTTGCTAAGCCACTTTCTTGGAAGTCAATGGCAGATCATTTGGAACCGAATGCGTTACTTATAAATGTCTTTAACTTACAAGATTTTATAGAGTCTAAGCTCAATGATCATACCATCTATAAGAAACTTGATTCTGATGATTATAGGAACGTTACAGATGCTTTTTATCGATTGATTTCAAGAGGGGATAAGACATGGGCTTTACATGAAGCCCAACATAGACAAACAACTTGTTGGGTATCAGAAGATGAAAAACTGAGAGTTGCAAAAACTTCCACTAAAATATCACTTAAGGCTAAGGGAGGTTTGGACAAGTTATATGTAAAGCTAAATCAAGGAACTTATGTGAAGTTGACACGTATAGTTACCTCTAATGCATTCTTTTCTGTTAGCTTTCAGGATTGTTCATATATCTATACAGGGGGAAGACTATATCAAAATTCGAGCATAAAGGAAGATTTTGATTCTATCTTGCAGATTCTTTTTCCCATTACGGGAATAGAGAATGTAACTAGTGAGAAAGGACGAGGTTATAACAATGATAGTACCGATTTTGCTCAAGATAGTATGTTTCATGTTGTTGAGACAGATGTATGTGCTAATGCCCAATTTGTTGTATGCGATGATATGGGTAATGAATGGGCTGATCATATCGCAATTAATGGAGATACAATTTCATTTATTCATTCTAAGTGCAAAGGAAGTTCTAGCTTGTCTGCTTCAAATTTTCAGGAAGTAATTGGTCAAGCGATTAAGAATATCGGACATTTAAATCCGAGCAATGACGAATTAGAAAGGAAAAGGGAATCTTGGAATGGTACCTGGCAGAATACCCAGATACCAAATCTGAGAAGTGGAAATGAAGTTGGTGCTTTTATTGATGCATTCAAGGCATTGAGGGTAAATCCCAATAGAAATAAAGAAGTCTGTTTAGCTATAGATTTCTTATCAAAGGGAGAGTTAGTTAATGCGTTTGAACATATCAAACAGGATGTTGACTTTCGACAACGTAATACAGTGATACAGATGGTTTGGATATTGAATGCATTCATATCCTGTTGCAAGGAAGCTGGTTTGAAGAGTAAGATATATTGCAGAGAATAGAACTTCCCATCTTTCTTGATGTTGAAATATTCAGATTAAATAATAACTTAATAAAGATATTATGGTATTAAAAACTAGCACCTTTTGGGAGACTATGAAGCATCCTGATACTTTAGCGTATGCTTTTTGGCTATCGATATTCTATCATTCTGTATGTGATGAATGGTAAACAGAATAATAAAGGTATAAGACACGATGATAGCACCAACACAGATAATGAAGCCAAAGAATTGGCAAGATTTTGAGAAGTTATGTAAACTTTTATGGGGAGAAATCTGGAACTGCTCCGATAGCATTAAGCAACATGGTAGACAAGGTCAAGCCCAACATGGGGTTGACATATATGCTTATGTGGAAAAATACGTTGGCTATTGTGGTATTCAGTGTAAAGGCAAGGATGATTACACTAATGCTCAGTTGACCGAGGTAGAAATAGACAATGAAATAGATAAGGCAAAAACATTCTCTCCAAAACTTAAAAGATTTATTTTTGCAACTACGGCAAATAAGGATGCAGTTATAGAGCAATACATCCGACAGAAAGATATGGAATGCATTGGACAAGGACTGTTTCATGTTGATGTTTTCTCCTGGGAAGATATTGTTGATCTATTGGAACGTGAACGAACAGTATATAATTGGTATTTGAATAATTGCCAATTCAAGGAAGCTACAGATGTAAAAGTTGTTTTTCAAAATGAGACGGAGAGTTGCATTATAAATCCTCTCTATCTCAGAGTGACCAAGAAATACAAGCATAAGAAACCAGAACAAAATCAATTTGGTATCAATGGGGAATTACTTCAACAGTTATATGCCAATACACTTAATGTGTCTTCTATACAAGATGTTCTCAATCCAAAAACTAAGGTAAACAAGTGTTGGTGCAAGATATCTATAAAGATAGTGAATGTAGGCAATACTGTCATTAAATCACCCAAAATGACCGTTTGGTTTAGAGAAGAAGATATAGACAAAATAAGTGATAGGTTTTCTTATATGCAACCTTCTGTATTTCATGATCAAAATGCTGTAGCAACCATCAATGCAGAGAGAGCACGTAAGAGAGAAGTTTATCAAAAGTATACAAATGGTGTAGAATACAAGCCTTTGGATTCTGTATTTGTTCAGAAAGACGAACGTTGTTTCTCCATTTCTATAATTCCGAAACAAGGTGTCGAATCATTTCCGCTATTTTGGCAATTTTTGTGTGAAGATTATAGTGAAGATGGAACACTAACAATCAATGTTTCACCTAAATATGAAGATGCAGTCGAAGTTATTGACGTGGAGAATAAGGATGATGAACGAGAAGAAGTATTTGTAAAACCAAAGATTATTGAAGAGTAAAAAACAGAAAACATATTAATTTTATGTTAACAAACTATTGTTATGTCACTTCTTTTACCTTTGCACCTGGAAACAAGTTTAAACGAATTGGTTAACGGGTGTTAAGGTGAACTGTATGTCAAATAACAACAAACGAATAGCGAAGAATACTTTGCTTCTTTACTTCCGAATGCTCTTTATGATGGTGGTGTCGCTGTACACGAGCCGCGTCAAATTGAATGCGTTTTTGGAATATATAATGTGGTAGGTAGTGTCGTAGCGATGTTCTCTGTAACATAGCTTCTATGTATTATCTAAAAAATCATATAATTATGACTATAGATAGTGTATTCAAACAAATCCAAGATATTGTTTCAGCCCCAACACCTCCAGTGATAGTATTGGGTAGCGGAGCTTCGATTTCGTATGGAATTGCTTCAATGTGGAGTCTTGCCACTATGTTGAAAGATTATTTTAGTTCGAAGAGTTATGTCTCTGAATCGTCTAAAGAATGCGTAAATCGCTTTCTCTCATTATTAGAAGGGGGGAAAGGCTTGGAAGATGCATTGTTGGAAGCAAAGGTTACTGAAGAAGTAGAGAAAGATATTGTCATTAATGTTTGGAAAATGATAGTGAAGCAAGATATTGAGGTCTATAAGCAAGCAATATCTGGTGAGTCTATTGATTTGAAAGAACTTTTTGATTACCTTATCTATAATCGGGAAGGCGTAGAGTTGAATGTAGTTTCAACCAATTATGATAAAATTGCAGAATATGCAGTTTCTCAGAGTGAAGCCTATCTTAACACTGGTTTTGCCTCCAACTATTTGGGGCAATTAAAAGTAAATTTGGATGGATGTCCAACACGGCTAAAAGAATCTTATACCGGAAAGGTGAATATTTGGAAAGTACATGGTTCTTTGGATTGGTTTAAGAAGGACAATGTTACTTATTGTTTTCCGAATATGTTAGAGATTCCTGCAGGATATACCCCTTGCATTATTACTCCTGGCAATAACAAATATGAAAAAACGCAGCAACCGCCTCATCGAGAATTGTTAAGCAAGGTAGATGAGTGTTTCACAAAAGCCAAAGGTTTTCTTTGTATAGGTTATGGCTTTAACGATGAGCATGTCCAGCCTGTCTTGTTGAATAAGGCTTCAAAAAATGGTCTTCCAATAATTATTGTAACAAAAGAGATTGTTGACTCTATTCGTAAAAATGTGATGGATGCCAAACACAATTTTATTGCGATATATAGTAATGACGCAAATGGGTGCATTATAGAGACCAAAGATGATAAATTGTCAATACCCGATAAGGAATATTGGCGTTTAAAAGAGTTTTGTACCATTATAAAATAGTTGATGATTATGGCAAATGAATCTTTATTAAAATATGGCGTAAAAGAGAGCATAGGGCAAGTGAACGCTGTTGATACAGGAACAGCAACAGTAGTTGTAACAGATGACTCTGTGCTTTCTCAGTTGCAAATCAATCAATTGTTAGCTATAAAAAGTCCTCGTCCAGGGCGACATATTATAGCAATGATTATGAAGATATTTCGTAAGTCAGCTTCTATAGATACGACTGAGGAAGATGAAGAAAGCGAAGCACTTGAACAAATGTCGCTTAATGTTATCAAAATTGTTTTCATCGGAGAATTCATAGACCATGAAGGTATAAAATTCAATCTTTTCCGTAGAAATGTCAGTGCAGTTCCTTCTATTGATGCTTCTTGTTATAAAATAGAAGGAGATAGGCTTACGGCTTTGATGCGATGTATTTCTACTGATGCCGCAAGTGTGGTAAATCCTTTAAAAATAGGTCTTTATACGATGGATGAAAAGTCCAGTGCCTATTTGGATGGAGATAGATTGTTTCAGCGTCATGCGGCTATCGTAGGTTCTACTGGTAGTGGAAAATCGTATTGTGTAGCACGTATTGTTGAGCAGATGGCAGATTTACCAAATGCAAATGCTGTTCTATTTGATATACATGGAGAATATTCTACAGATTCCTTCAAGAAGGAAGGCATTGCTCATTACAAAATCGCAACGCCTTCAGATCTTGATGAGTCTGATAAATTGAGCAAAGGTATTTTGATGATTCCTTATTGGCTGCTCACTTATGAAGAAATGCAAGCATTACTGTTAGATCGTAGTGACCAGAATGCGCCCAATCAGGCTATGCTTTTGTCTAAAGAGATACTTTCTCAAAAAGAAGAGACAGTGAAAGAAACGTCTTTAAAGGGAAAGATAACTCTGGATAGTCCTATCCCGTATAAATTGGATGTCGTTCTTCAAAATCTCACAAAATTGGATGAAGAAAGGGTGCCTGGAGCAAAGGCGGGTTCTGATAAAGCTGGTCCATTCAATGGAAAGCTCACTCGCTTCAATCAGCGTCTTCAGAATAAACTGGATGATAAACGTATGGGATTTATGTTCCACATGTCAGCAGAAGAGCTATCATTGGATTGGCTGAACAACTTCTGCACGACATTGATGGGAAAAGATGATACAACTAAAAACAGAATAAAAGTTATTGATTTTTCCGAAGTTCCATCAGATGTACTTCCTTTGGTTATAGGTTTGGTCGCTCGTCTTGTATTTACTGTTCAACAATGGAGTGACAGTAATCTGCGCCATCCCATTGCTTTATTATGTGATGAGGCACATTTATATGTGCAACAGATGGAATCAAGAGACTCTGTTGCTGAGATTGGCTTGAAGAGTTTTGAACGAATTGCCAAAGAAGGCAGAAAATATGGTGTTGGCTTGGTTATTATCAGTCAACGACCATCTGAAGTGAACAGAACGGTTTTGAGTCAATGCAATAATTTCATAAGCTTGCGTCTTACAAATGTTGAAGACCAGAATGTCATTAAACGTTTGTTGCCTGACAATTTGGGAAATATTGCCGACAACTTATCACTTTTGGATATAGCCGAAGCCATCGTGGTTGGAGATGCCATTTTGCTTCCTTCAAGGATAAAAATCGACCATCCAACCATTGTACCATCGAGTCAAACGGTAAAGTTTTGGCAGAAGTGGAATGAAAAAGATTTGCATCAAGATTTGAATGTGGCCGTGACAAATATGATTAAGCAATCTAAGAACTAATTCTATTTTGTTTATTATGATACATCGAAATAACCAAGATTACATTACAGCCTTTGTTGAGGGGTATATCTGTGCCATTATAGGTGAGCGGATGACAACTGCAAAGGTTTCAGAGGCAGAACTTGATAATGCAAAGCATTCAGCTGAGAAGTATGTAGAGTTTCAAATCGAGCATTCTGATTTCTCTGAAGAGGAGAAGGAAGCGATGAAGAAAGACTATAAGCTTTGGGCAGAATGTGCATTGCAAGGAATGAAGAAACGATTACGTGATAGTGGTAGATTACTATGATGCGCCAGCCGATAAACACTCGCAATTATGTTGCGTCAAACACCCAACACCAGCCCCTTGCGGGTAAAGACTCCGCTGGTGTTACCAAAACTCTGGCGGAGGCTATAGCGTAGCCAGTTACATCCTCTCGTCCCTGAGGGAAGAGAGGCTTGGTGAGAAAAATGGAGCCCTCTTTGGCTAAAGAGGGACGGGGTGATTCGAAAAATAAACACCATATTATTATGAAAGGAATAGTATTAGCAGGTGGAAGCGGTACTCGCTTATACCCCATCACAAAGGGTATCAGCAAGCAGCTGATACCAATCTTTGATAAGCCGATGATATATTATCCAATCTCGGTATTGATGTTGGCAGGTATCCGTGAGATACTCATAATCTCAACACCATTCGACTTACCTGGTTTCAAACGCCTCTTAGGCGATGGAAGCCAGTTAGGTGTGAAGTTCGAGTATGCTGAACAGCCATCACCAGATGGCTTAGCCCAAGCCTTCATTATCGGAGAGAATTTCATTGGTAATGATTCTGCTTGCCTCGTATTAGGCGATAATATCTTCTATGGTGCAGGATTAAATCAGATGCTGCATCAAGCAGTAGTAGATGCTGAACAGAATAACAAGGCTACCGTTTTTGGCTATCGTGTAAGTGATCCTGAGCGATATGGAGTTGCTGAGTTTGATGAGCAAGGCAATTGCCTGAGCATTGAGGAGAAGCCTGAGCATCCAAAGAGCAACTATGCGGTGGTTGGCTTGTATTTCTATCCTAACAAGGTGGTAGAAGTAGCCAAGCATATCAAGCCTTCTGCTCGTGGTGAGTTGGAAATCACCACCGTAAACCAGGAGTTCCTGAAGGATAAGGAGCTGAAGGTACAGACCATGGCTAGAGGATTTGCCTGGCTCGATACCGGAACCCATGATTCTCTTTCTGAAGCATCTACCTTTATCGAAGTCCTGGAGAAGCGCCAGGGCTTGAAGGTGGCTTGCTTGGAAGGTATCGCATACCGTCAAGGTTGGATTACCGCAGAACAGTTGAGAGAGAATGCTCAGCCTATGTTGAAGAATGACTATGGCAAGTATCTCCTTTCAATACTTGAAGAGAAAAATCAAACACTAAAAAAGAATTTAGAATATTAGAAAACAATGAATATAATCAAAACCAATATAGATGGCGTACTCATTATAGAGCCACGCCTCTTCCGTGAGGCTCGAGACTATTTCTTCGAAGAGTTTCAGCGAGCGAGAGTTTGAAGAAAAGGTTGCCCCAATCCTGGGACACAGTGTTCACTTCTGCCAAGATAATGAGAGTATGAGCAGTATAGCCTAATCATATAGGGTTGTTGGTTGCTCTCTTATCTCATAAATTGAAGCTTGTTAGCTTGGCTTTATCTTATTTTTAATAGCAAAACAAGTTTCCCATTTAACCAAACAGTTTACGCTGCTTGGATAAACGCTTACTTACAAAATATTCTTCTCAAAAGAAAAATAAATAAAATGTATAACATAAAATTACAAAATAGCGATGGATATAATTTCAATAATAAACTATAAGGGAGGTGTTGGTAAAACAACCCTTACTACCAACATTGCAGGTGATTTAGCACTGCTTGGGTACAAAGTATTGATGATAGACCTTGACCCTCAGGCTAGTCTGACATTCTCATTCTTGAAACCTGATGAATGGAAGGAAAAGGTGGCAGATAAGCACACTATCAAGAATTGGTTTTCCGATTCGAAAAAAATAAGAACTAAAAGGTTTGAGGATTTGATCATAACACCTCATACGGTTAAGGATTCTCTGAAAAACAAGGGGAAACTTGATTTGGTCTCTTCACACTTGGAGCTGATAAACGTTGACTTGGAACTTGCAACCAAGTTGGGCGGTGCCAATATGACCCAAGCTAAGGAACAATTTATTAAAGTACATCATCGACTTTTGGATGGCATAAACCAGCTACCAGATGATGCTTATGATATAATTTTGATAGATTGTCCACCAAACTTCAATATCGTTACCAAAAATGCTATTGTCGCAAGCGACTATATTCTGATTCCTGCCAAGCCTGACTATCTGTCAACAATGGGTATCGACTATCTGAAGAATAGTTTGGATAAGTTAGTCAAGGAATATAATGAATACGTTTCTATTGAAGACTCGGATTTGGATGATTACGAGCCAATAAATCCTCAAATACTGGGTGTGGTATTTACGATGGTTCAGTATTACGGAGAGAAGCCAATCAGTGCCCTTCGCCCTTTCATCGCCCAAACAAAGCAATTGGGATTTGATGTATTTGAGGATACCTTGCGTGAGAATAAGACACTTTTTGCAGATGCTGCTCAATATGGAGTACCAGTTGTTATCAGCAAAAGAAACTCTGGCATCAACGTAATAGATGGCATCAATGGAATAGTAGATGAATTGTTAGATAAGTTGGGATATGAGTAGAACGAATTTTTATATCTCTGAAATGGAGCACTTTCTTGCTTTCTTAAACAAATTGCCACAAACTATGGTTAAAGAAATTGAGAATGGTGAGAAACAGATAGAAATAAATATAATTTCTTCTTCCAAAGAACCAAATGAGCCAATGTCTGAAAACTCCATTGTTGTTTCAGAAGCCATCACTTTTCTCAACTCCATGCAATCACGTGAGGAAGCCTCTTCTTATTTTTCTACCAATGACTTGAAAAGGGCTGATTTAGAAACCATTTGCAAACAATTAGATCTTCCTTTTACCAAGAAGGAGAACATGAAGACTCTACAGGAAAAAATTATAGAGGGAACTGTTGGATATAAGTTGAGGTCACAGGCAATACAAAAATAGAAATGAAAGATACTCATAGATATGAGTAAACTGTCACTTAGGGCCGTCTTGCGTACGTTAATATAAATATATACCTTTGCCCCGAATTTTAAATTTGGGACAAAATGAATATAAACAAAGAAGGCAAGTACTATGCCTCAATGGTTCGTAAGTTTCGAACCGAGTGCAAGAGCCTTCATGGGTTCTGCAAAGAACAAATAGGTAGACTTACTAGCTCATAGATGGCAGCTGGCTACTGTTACTGCTTGGGCGTAATTTCAAATGATTTATTTTTAAAAGATATAAAAAGCATTCATTTTAGGGCTTAACGTACCTAAAGTGACCGCTTACAAATATGTTACCTATGGAAGAAAAATACATAAACTTAGTCAAAGAGGCGGAAGACTTATTTGACAAAATTATAAAGGAATCATCTTTTATTCAAGAGAGAATACCTTATCAAGGTTATCCTTTCATGCAAGATGACAGAAAAATAGTAAATGTGAGTCTAACCAATAAAACATAAATATTATGGCTTCATGGAATGAAATATTAGATAAGTTTGGTCAGATGCCCAGCCCTTACGATGCAGTCAGACGTGAATATATTAGTCGGTTGAGTACATATACAGGAAGAAATACCATTTTGTATTATTCTGCTTGGTTGCAAAAGTCTCTCATGGCTAATGGTAGTTTTGACTTTGGCATTAATGACAATGATAAGACTGGATTCATGACTTGTATTTACAAGATGGATAAAACAAAAGGTTTGGATCTCATTTTACATACTCCTGGTGGAGACATCTCTGCAACTGAATCGCTTGTCGTCTATCTGAAAAGTATCTTTGGGAATGACATTAGAGTGATAATACCTCAAATGGCAATGTCGGCAGGTACGATGATTGCATGTTGCGCTAAGGAGATAATTATGGGTAAGCATTCTAATTTAGGTCCAATAGACCCTCAATATGGTATGTATCGTGCACATGGTATTATAGAGGAGTTTAATAGTATAAAACAGGAATTTACAACAAATCCCAATGCCTCTTTAGCTTGGGGACCCATTTTGTCGAAATATACTCCAACCTTGATAGGAGAGTGCCAAAAAGCCATTGATTGGTCTAATGGGTTGGTGGAACAATGGTTAACTGAAAATATGTTCAGTAAAGATCCAGCTGCTGTTGATAAAGCTAAAGCAATAGTTGATTACATAGGTAGTCATGCTCTGACAAAATCTCATAGCAGACATTTGCATATGAAGGACTTGCAAAATCTTGGCCTAAAGATAACAGAATTGGAGAATGATGAAGCCTTGCAAGATTTGGTGTTGAGCATCCACCATTCTACGATTATAACATTTGGCAGTACCAAAGCAGCCAAAATCATAGAGAACCAGAATGGTATCTCTTTTATTAATACAATAGGATGAGTCAAACTCTTAAACGATGAAATTATTAGGTTTTAAAGTAGTTGGAGTGAGAGGTTTTTTGACAAAAGAAATCTCTTTCCGTGATAGTGTTACTTTTTTAATAGGAATTAATGGATCTGGAAAAACAACAATATTAGACTTGATGTATGGTTTATTGAATCCATGTTTGAAAAAGCTTCTGACAATTGATTATAAGGAAATTACTCTTGTTTGCCAAGCTGATGATAAATTCACAGGAACACAGAAAATTGTACATTTGATAAGTAAGAAACAAGATGACGATTTTATTGTTGCTTTTCATGATGAACAGAATTCCGTGTATGAGATATTTACTCTTCCAAATGTTATAGATGAAGAACAATATTTTAACGAATGGGAAGAATCTTTTTCAGAATTAGAAAACTCTTTTGCAAAAAGTGAGGTTTACAAGAAAATCAAAGGATTATCTACACCGGTCATATTGAATTTGAATCGTTCAATAGCAAATTTTGTCGATATATATAGTCCGTTTAGAAATAGACATATTTCAAATATTGAGCGCAAAACTGGACACGTAGATGATATTACAAGAGCTCTTTATGATGTTCAGGAATTGGTTTATCTTAATATTCGCCAAAATGCACGTCAACAAAGCCGATTAGCTGAAAATTTTAAGAACAAAGTGTTTGAGGAAATGTTTAAAACTCCTCAAAATAAAGATTTTAATTTACCTGGCTCAAATAATACGGCTGATTATACAAGAATAAGTGATTTGCGCAAGGCCTTATTTGATGCAGAGTCGTTGGACGATGAAACAACGAAGTTAACTCAAAAGGTAAATTCTTATTTGGCTGGTTATGAGTCAACTTTGCAAGAATATGTGGACTTTTTCAAGAAAAACAAAAAATTGAGTCATTCTGATGTAAGTGAAGAGCTTTTTAAAAAAATGGTTGTTTACGAAATGCAATATAATAAGATTATGAATTTAGCCGAATATGCTAAAGTCAATATGCAAGAAGTTCGTAAACTTCATGAACCTATAGAACGATTTGTCAATAGTGTCAATCTGTTCTTTAAAGAGGGGAAAAAGGAGGTGCGTGTAACTGGCAGCGGTGATATTATAGTATTGAATTATAATAAGGGTGCAAAAATTCAAGAGTCAATTTTTAATCTTTCTTCTGGTGAAAAGCAACTGATAATATTAATTGCTTGCCTTTCTCTCTTGGAAGAGGCTAAGCGTTCTCATGTTTATATTGTAGATGAGCCTGAGGTCTCTTTGCATATTACTTGGCAAGAGAAATTTATTGATGCTTTGTTGGCAGCAAGTCCCAATACGCAATTTATTTTGGCAACACATTCTCCTTCTATTATAGCAAGAAATGAGAGAAGAACATGGTGTGAAGATTTAACAATGAATTACGATGGGGCTAGAATATAATGGTGAAGAGAGACAACTCTTATCTGTCTTTCATCAATTTAGAAATGATTTAAACATATACACAGAGGATTGTAAAAAAGACAAGGCTTTTTATGAAATCTTATTTAAGAGATTGTTGCATGGGACAGGAGTTCAAGTTTCTGATATATTTCCTATAGGTAGCTGTAGTGATGTAGAAACTGCGTGGATAAACAATCAAGACCCTTGTGGCTTTTATGTGATAGATGGGGATATCTACGTCATATATGCGCCAAAGTTTTCATGTAAAAATTTATTTGTTTTAGATTCCTATTGTATTGAAAATTTCGTTATAGATGCAAACAGTGTTTCAAAAACAGCGTACCATTTAAATGGTGCAATGGAAGATTTAGTGCAAGTTACAGGTAAGATTAATTTTGAACATGCTTTTGATGCAATTTTACAACCCATCATGGATTTGTTTTTTGTAATGTCATTAGAACGGAAATACAGTAACATTCATGAGTTGAAAGAATATGATCGCTTTGTGAAAAAAGGTGGTATCTTTGATGTGAACAAGGTGGAATCTGAGATAAAGACCATAAAAAATAGATTAGTGCCACATGTTATAAGTTCAAAAGTATATTTGGCTGATTTGCAGATGTTGAGAAACTTATATCCTTATACTTATGATAATTTTCTTAAGATAATATCAGGAAAGGATTACATACTTCCATATTTAAGGCGCTATATATGCAGACAGATGAATTATAAATTTCAAATACCAAATGAATCTTGGAAATATCATTTTGCTCAATTTTGTGACTTGGATAGGCTTGAGCCATTAAAAAATGCGATTATTGATAGAGTAAATACAATTAGCAGTAGGAATGCTTCTCTGAATAGAATTAATGGAAATAGTATATAATGTCAACTCAATCATCAAATAACAACAAGCGAATAGCGAAGAATACGCTGCTTCTTTACTTCCGAATGCTCTTTATGATGGTTGTGTCGTTGTAAATGAACCAAGTCTTATAGACTGCGTTGGGAGTGGAATACTTCAGAATATTATAACTAAGGAAAAATAATTTCATTATGCATGATTTTAAGAATATAACAGTAGCAGTAGCCGGTACAGGCTACGTCGGTCTGAGCATAGCAACGCTATTGTCTCAGCACCATCATGTAACAGCAGTAGATGTAATCCCAGAGAAGGTGGAGAAACTCAACAATAAGATTTCTCCAATCCAGGACGATTACATCGAAAAGTATTTGGCAGAAAAGCCATTGAACCTCGTGGCAACCCTTGACGGCAAATCAGCCTATAAGGATGCAGACTTCGTAGTGATTGCAGCACCAACCAACTACGACCCAGTGAAGAACTACTTCGATACAACCCATGTAGAAGAAGTCATCGACCTGGTTCTGGAGGTAAACCCAGATGCAGTGATGGTCATTAAGAGCACCATCCCTGTAGGTTACACCCGCAACCTCTACTTGAAGTATGCCAAGAAGGGCGTGAAGAAGTTCAACCTTCTCTTCTCTCCAGAGTTCCTTCGTGAGAGCAAGGCACTCTATGATAACCTTTACCCAAGCCGTATTATTGTAGGCTATCCAAAGATTATCGAGCGCCCAGAGTTTGCAGAGGAGAACGAGGCAATCAAGGCAGTAACCGATGTTGAAAAGATGAAAGAAGCAGCCAAGACCTTCTCTCAACTTCTTGTAGAAGGTGCTATCGCATCACAGTCCGTAGGCAATTCAACACTTAACACTCAACATTCAACATTAGAAAACAAGGGCATCCCTTGTTTGTTTATGGGCATGAAGGAAGCCGAGGCAGTTAAGCTCTTCGCCAATACCTATCTGGCACTCCGAGTAAGCTACTTCAATGAGTTGGATACATACGCAGAGGTAAAGGGACTCGATACCAAGGCAATCATCGAAGGCGTAGGTCTTGACCCACGAATCGGCACTCATTACAACAATCCAAGCTTCGGCTATGGTGGTTATTGCTTGCCAAAGGATACCAAGCAGCTCCTGGCAAACTATGCCGATGTTCCAGAGAACTTGATAGAGGCAATCGTAGAGAGCAACCGTACCCGTAAGGACTATATCGCTGATGCCGTACTCCAGAAGGCAGGCTATTATAACGAGAATAGTACTTTCGATGCCAGCAAGGAGCACAGCTGTGTGATTGGTGTCTATCGCCTGACCATGAAGTCAAACAGCGATAACTTCCGCCAATCTGCTATCCAGGGTATCATGAAACGCATCAAGGCAAAGGGTGCAGAGGTTATCATCTATGAGCCAACATTGGAAGATGAAAGTACATTCTTTGGTAGCAAGGTTGTAAATGATATGAATGCTTTCAAGTCACAGAGCCATGCTATCATCGCCAACCGCTATGATGCTTGCCTGGATGATGTAAAGGAGAAGGTATATACTAGAGATATTTTTAGAAGAGATTAAGATTATGGTAAGTTATAATATAGATTTAACGGGTAAGACGGTCCTTGTTACAGGTGCTGCTGGATTCATTGGTAGCAACTTGGTAAAGCGTTTATTTAGCGATGTAAAGAATATCAAGGTTATTGGTATCGATAGCATTACCGATTATTATGATGTCAATATCAAGTATGAACGTTTGAAAGAAATAGAAGCAATTGGAGGTGATTGGACTTTTGTTCATGACTCTATTGCCAACAAGGATGTTATTGAGAAAATCTTCTCTGAGAACAAGATTTCTGTGGTTGTTAACTTGGCAGCTCAGGCAGGAGTACGTTATAGTATTACCAATCCTGATGCTTATATCCAAAGCAACCTTATTGGCTTCTATAACATCCTTGAGGCTTGTCGTCATCACGAAGTAGAGCATTTGGTATATGCAAGTTCTAGTAGCGTGTATGGTAGCAATAAGAAAGTTCCATATTCAACAGATGATAAGGTGGATAATCCTGTAAGTCTATATGCTGCTACCAAGAAGAGTAATGAGCTGATGGCTCATGCGTATTCTAAACTCTATAACATTCCAAGTACTGGCTTGAGATTCTTCACCGTGTATGGTCCAGCTGGAAGACCTGATATGGCATACTTTGGATTTACCAACAAGCTGGTGAAGGGCGAGACCATTAAGATCTTCAACTATGGTAACTGCAAGCGTGACTTCACTTACGTAGATGACATCGTAGAGGGTATTGTGAGAGTGATGCAGCATGCACCTGAGAAGCAGAATGGAGAGGACGGATTGCCTATCCCTCCATATAAGGTATACAATATCGGCAACTCGCATCCTGAGAATCTGTTGGAGTTTGTAAGCATCCTGCAGGAGGAGTTGATTCGTGCTGGTGTTCTGCCTGAAGATTATGACTTTGAGGCACATAAGGAGCTGGTTGCGATGCAGCCAGGCGATGTTCCTGTAACTTATGCAGATACAACTCCGCTGGAGGAGGACTTTGGGTATAAGCCTGCTACTCCTTTGAGAGATGGACTGAGAGCCTTTGCTGAGTGGTATATGGTATATTATTATAAAATGCCGTAAATAATATATAAAGTTATATTTTATGTTGGATAATAATTTTGAAGTAAATGGCATTATCCGCAAAATAAAGGGTAAGTAGCGTGGCAAATCATTCATAAAATCATTTGGGTAACTAAAATGGTAGAATGTTTGATTTCCTATATTTTGAAATACATAAATAATAATGATAAGGAAAAGAATAGAGTACATAGATTCCTTGAAAGGAGTTGGTATAATATTGGTAATGATGAGTCATATGATAAATTGCTCATATTTGACTCCTCTTTATGGCGGTTTCATACCTCTGTTTTTTGTGGCTTCTGGATTAACTAGTTCCACAATAGATATAACAGGAAATGTATTAAGAAAAAAAGCAGTGCGGCTTCTATTTCCATACTTCTTCTATGGAACTTCTATAGTACTATTATATTATATTTTTTCTTTAGATGAAAATGTTTTTCAGAATATTATAGGATTAATATATGCTAGATGCCGAATTTTAAAAGATTCTATCGGTGAACAGTCTATTTCTATTGGATTACTTCCTCGTGAAGTTGCCCCACTTTGGTTTTTACCAGCTATGTTTATGGCATATATATCATTGTTTCTAACAAAGAAATGGGGGGGGCAAATTACAATGGTTTTAATTACAATTATTGCATGTATATCCCCTTTTGTTTGGCTGTGGTCACTTGATACATGTTATATTCATGGATTATTTATTCTTGTAGGTTTTAGATGTAAAAAAGTCTTAGAGAAAATATCATTCACGCAAGTCATGGTGTTAGGTATTTTTTATCTATTGGTATTCTATCTTAATAAAATGCCAAATATAAGTATAAGTGCTTATGGTATTTGGGGTGTCTTTTCGATTCTATTCTACTTGATTCTGGGATTTATAGAAACTGCAATTGTTTTGTATTTTTGTAGATTTATAGATCGATTTAAAATTTCTTCTATTTTAAAATATTTTGGCAGAAAAAGTATGCGGCTAATGTGCTTGCATATGGGTGCTTACACTTTTATTGACGAGTATAGTGCTTTACCGAATTATTTTAAAATAGTATTAACTTTACTTATAGTCGTTACGATTATTTATTTAATTGATATGTTAATTAGTCGTTTTGAAAACAAAAATATAATAATAAAATATATATAATGAAAGTAAAAACTGATATTGGTGGAAGTAAAAGAATAGCGATAAACACTATTGTATCTTATAGCAGGACTTTGATTTCTGTATGTTTGGTCTTATTTAGTAGTAGATGGACTTTACAACAGTTAGGCACAGTTGATTATGGTTTATATAATTTGATAGGTTCTATATTATTAATAGTAGTATTTTTAAATACTGTAATTTCTAATGGAGATTCTAGATTTTTTGCTTTAGGGATTGGAAAAGGAGATGAAAAAGAATTGTCTAAGGTTTTTAATACCTCATTGTCTATCCATTTGATAATGCCAGCAATAATAGTTTTTATCGGTATATTTTTAGGAGAATGGGCTATACGTGATTTCCTGGTTGTACCGGCAGATCGATTGACATCTACATTATGGGTATTTAGAATTACAATGTTTACATCGTTTTTCACAATGATTGCAGTCCCGTATTCAGCCTTATTTATTGCTTATCAAAATATAATCGTCTATACCTTTATATCTTTTACACAAACAATTCTTGTTTTTTGTAGTGCATTCTCCTTGAGATTTTTCACATGTGATAAATTAATATTGTATACAGCTTTCGTCGCATTAGCGCAAATTATAACATACTCATTACAGATATTAGTTGCAACTAAAAAATATAAATGTACAAGAATCAAATTCTCCTATTTTTTTAATAAAATATATACTAAAGATATTTTAAAATTTTCTTTTTGGAATATGATGGGAGATCTAGGACATTTAGTAAGGACACAAGGAATATCTATAATTGTTAATTTATATTTGGGACCGAAAGGAAATGCAGCTTTAGGAATAGCAAATCAGGTATCTATGCAAGCTTGTAATTTAACAAATGCAATGTCAGGTGCTACTTCACCTGAAATATATCGTCGAGTTGGCGAAAAGAAATTTGAGTCAGCTGCAAATCTTTCAGATTATACTTCTAAAATTGGTGTTTTCTTGATGTGCATTCTAGGCATACCGATATCTTTAAATATTGATAGTATATTGAAGTTGTGGCTAGTTAATGTTCCTGAGGGTACTTCAACTTTATGTCTTTGCTTTATATTTATGTTTGTAATTGAAAAAATGACAATGGGTCAACAAAAGTATTTATCTGCTATAGGAAAGGTTGCATTGGTTAATTGTTTAATTTTTGCATTTTATTGTTCTGCAGTCTTATTGCCTTTTTTAGGATTATTAAAATATGGTCTTCTTGGAATCGGCATCTCGTGTATAATATCTATGGCTTTATCAAGATTGTCTATTGTTTACTGTATGAACAAATATACTCATTATCGATATTGGTATTTTGGAAAAGAATTCATGTTCCCAATGCTAGTAGTTTGTACTATTTTTGTATTAGTACAAGAATGTTTGTCATTCTCTTCTCAGAATCTGTTTGGATTAATTATTTCTTGTGGAATTTCTTGTATCTGTTCAGTTATAGTTTGTTTTTTCTTAATATTTTCAAATAAAGAACGAAGCAGATTAGTTGATTTGATAATAAAAAAAGTAAAGAGTTAAAAGCATGGAATATATAGTATGTTTTGTTATATCCATTCTGTTTATGTATTTCGGAGAAAAGAAGATCTCTTTAACAGGAAGTGGGTTTAATGTATATATATTATTATCAGCTTTATGTCCTATTGTATTAGCTGGTATACGAGATATTTCAATAGGAATTGACGTAACTTGGTATGTAACGCCTTCTTATTTTGCCGCGTTATCCCAATCAAGTTTGGATAGTTACCTTAAATACCTAGCAGAGGATGATCTAGGATTTTTCATATATGTTTTTATTGTTACAAAAATATTTAATAATCTGTGTGTATTAATGACATTGAATCATTTGGTCATTATATTACCAATTATTTATGTATTATATCAATTTAAGAAAGAATATTCATGCTCAATGTGGTTTGGATATGGAATTTGGTTGCTATATGATTATAATATGAGCTTATGTATTATTAGACAGTCCATGAGCTTGTCAATAGCAATGTTGGCATTATTGTTTTTAATGAAAAAGAAGTGGATTTATGTATTTATTTGGAGTGCTCTTGCTGTAAGTTTTCATAAAACAACGCTTATATTTCTATTACTTGCATTATTCTTTTATTATATTTCTTTTAAGATAAAAAATATTAGGAGTCAAAATATTTTAATATTATTAATATTTGGAGCTATTTTTGGCGTCAAGATTATTTTAAGTAACGCATTGCCATATTTAGACAGTAAGTATTCTGAGCGACTAGATAGTTCTGATAGCATGACTGGCGGTGTTTATACAATGTTATTTCTTTTATTAACTTCTTTATATCCATTTGCAAAATCAATAATAAAGAAGAAAATATTATATTCGCAATTTATAATGTATTTGCCTTTAATAGGTTTTGTCTTATATATTGTCTCTAGAAATTTTGGCTATTTAAGTAGAATGGCATATCCTTTTAATGTTATGTTGATTTTCACAATTCCTATTGTAATGAAATCTAAATGGTTAAAGATAGGTATGTTATTTACATTATTAGTTTTTTGGATTGTTTCTATCTGTATTAGAGTAGATTGGGAGACTTACCCATATATTATTAGTACTGATTTAATGAAATAAAAATGATAAAAGTATATTTTGTACATGAATTTATTCATGATTTAGATGGTTTTACTAACTATCTAAGAATTAGTGACGAAATTAAAAGTCAATTGGTTTGGGATACTGATAATCCTGACTTCCTTTTTGCTTCAGAATGGATATATTTCAAGAAGCATGCCTTTAAAGAGTTTAAGAGACTTTGGGGAAAAGCAAAAGTCAGAGTGATGTATGCAGGTGAAGCGATAGAACCTGACTTTAATCTTTTTGATTATGTTATAGGATTTAGTAACAAATGTCAAATGGGAGATAGATTCGTTAGAATCATGTCTCCGTTAGATATGTTTTCAAGTTTCATTCATCAGCGTGAGAATGAAATAACATCATTGGAACAAGCAAAGATATGTTTAAACGAAAAGAGAGGATTTTGTAATTTTTTATATTCTAACCCAAATGCACATCCTCGCCGCGACCAATTGTTCTATGAATTATCGACTTATAAAGGAGTTGATTCTCTTGGACGCCATCTGAATAATGTTGGAAAAATGGGAACAGGCTTTGTAGGGCATGCTGCTGATTGTAAGGATATAAAGTCATTATATAAGTTCTCAATTGCTTCTGAGAATGCTACATTTGATGGCTATACTTCTGAGAAAGTCTATACTTCCCTAACAGCTCATACTGTTCCAATCTACTGGGGTAATAAAGACATCTTTGAAGATGTAAATCCTAAGGCTATTATCAATGCCAATGAATTTACCAGCCATCAGGACTTAATTAATTATGTAAAGTACGTTGATGAGCATGATGATGTTTGGCTTGATATGGTAATGCAACCATGGATTTTACCAGAGCAGATGAAGAAGCATCAGCAAAGAACGCAAAAGTATGATGACTTCTTTGAATGGCTGTTTGAGGGGGAGATTAATGATAAGAAGCGAACAGCAGAGGGAACTCATGTTGATAATTATCGAATGTTTCTTCTTGATAGAGCATACTCCATGGAATTGAATTGGAAAACTTTTCCAAGATATATTGATAAATTGAAAAAAAAGTTTAAAAAGTAGTGCGTTTTAATCCATAAGATTATGAATCAAAGATTAGTAAAAGTAATCAAAAACCCCTACAAGGTGTTTAATTGGTTAGCTGCTCACCATCTTTTAAATTGGATGGATGATAAGACTTATTTAAAATTGGTTTATCGTGGACATTTCGGAAAGAAACTAAATCTAGATAATCCAATTACTTTCAATGAGAAGTTACAATGGTTGAAGCTTTATAATAGAAAACCAGAATATACTATCATGGTAGATAAGGTGAAAGCTAAAGAGTATGTAGCTAATATTATCGGTGAGGAGCATATTATACCGACATTAGGAGTTTGGGATGATCCTGATGAAATAGACTTTGATAAACTCCCTGATCAGTTTGTGTTGAAATGTAATCATAACTCAGGAATAGGTCTTTGTATTTGCAAAGATAAAAGCAAACTAGATATAGAAAAGGTGAAAGAGGGGTTGCGTAAAGGCTTAAAGGAAGACTTTTATCTGATGGGAAGAGAGTGGCCCTATAAGAATGTTCCTCGTAAGATTCTTGCAGAGAAATATATGGTTGATGATAGCGGCTCTGATCTGAAAGATTATAAGATGATGTGCTTTAATGGAAAGGTGATGTGTACTTATGTCTGTATGAATCGTTTTGAAGAGGGTGGTTTGAAAATCAATTTCTATGATCGTAATTGGAAACGTCTTCCTTTTGAACGAAGTCAAAAACCAGCTTCAATAAATGACGTAAATATTCCTACTGGATATTCTAAAATGTTGGAATTGGCAGAACACCTTTCTAAAAATATTCCATTCTTAAGAACTGATTTTTATGAAATAGGTGGAGAGCTGTTTTTTGGTGAAATAACATTTTATCCAGCTTCTGGTCTAGAAGAATTTTCTCCCGAAAAATGGGATGAAAATTTAGGTAAACTTATAGTGTTACCAGAAATGGGGGGGGGTAATTATTGACAATGAAAATTATTGCCTTTTCTTGCATATGCCTTTCAACCATCCGAAGCATTTGAAAGAAGACTTAAATGATTATAAGATCTTTTGCTTTAATGGAAAACCAGAAATCATATTCGTCTCTAACGATAGATCGAAAGGTGTATGTTTCGACTATTTTGATATGGATTTCAATCATCTCCCCTTTCAGCAAGGAGGACCTAATTATCAAGGCGTGATAGAACGTCCTAAGCAGTTGGAGGAGATGAGACGTTTGGCGGCTCAATTATCAAAAGGTATTCCTCATGTCAGGGTAGATTTTTACGACCTAAATGGTAAGGTGTATTTTGGAGAAATGACGTTCTTTGATAGTAGCGGCTTTGCTTCTTTCAAACCTGACGAATGGGATGAAAAGCTAGGCAAGCTAATCACCTTGCCAGAGATATGGGGGGGGGTATTTGATAGAGTGTGATGGATATATCTTGTGGCTACATCAACCAAGGGGAAATGAAAGTGAAGAGAATGTGCTAACGGACTATAAGTTCTTTTGCTTTGATGGCGAGCCGTTTATGATGTATGTTTCTCAAGATCATGCAGAACATGCTACCACAGATTTCTTCGATATGGATTACAATCTCCTTCCTATTCGGATGAGAGATCCTAATTCTGAGAATCCTCCAGCTTGTCCTAAAGAGTTTGAGGAAATGAAGCAATATGCTAGAATGCTATCTAAGAATATTCCTCATCTGCGAGTAGATTTTTATGTTATTAATCACCATGTTTATTTTGGTGAGTTGACATTCTATCATAATGCAGGGTTTTCTTTGGTGAAGCCACATGAATGGAATGTGAAATTAGGTAATTTGATTAAATTGAAATCATAGTTCTCTATTGATTTTAAGCAATTTTTAGATGAAAAAAGTAGTATATACAGCTTTAACAGGCAGCTATGATGCTCTGGAACAGCACCAATATGTTAATCCAGAGTATAATTATATTTGTTTCTCCAATGATTTTGGAGATAAGAAGAAAATTGGAATTTGGACTATCAGAAAGATTGATTATCCTTCTGATGATAAGCAGTTACAGTCCAGATATCCTAAATTACAACCACATGAGGTGTTGCCTGAATATGATATAAGCCTTTATGTGGATGCTAATGTCAATATATTGACTCCTTATATATTTAAGCGTATCGAAGAACTATTAAAAGAAGGAGTATTGTTAGCAGGAGTAAAGCATCAATTCCGAGATTGTCTCTATGAAGAAGGATATCGTGTATGGATAGGTGGCGTTGATAAAAATATTGATGTCATTAGAAGACAGTTGAGCTATTATAAGCAGGATGGTTTTCCACGTCATTTTGGTATGTATGAGGCAAATGTTATATTTCGTCAACATAATGACCCGCTCATCATCAAGCAATGTGATGAATGGTGGAGATTGCGTTTGAATTATTCCAAGCGAGATCAATTAGGATATAGTTATAGTTTATGGAAATATAATATTCCTTTTGTATATCTTTTGCCAGAGGACCAATGGGCAAGAAATAGTAAGGAGGTAACTTGCAGAGTAAGACCTCAAAAATACCCATATTTTAAGCAAAAAGTTGTCAATGCATATTACAAGTTTTATATTCCGTTGAAGCAAAAAATTGGTTTTCCTATCTTTTATAAAGCCCTTTAGTTATGTCCTATACTTTCACCATTATCGTAAATGATGCGCAGCCCAATTCTTGGCCAGATATTGTTTGGCGAGATGCTTCTTTATCTGGTGCACGTGTGCTTCTTGAAAGCAGCTTGCCTATGCCAAGTATTTTAAAGAAGATACGACGGGTACATTTCGCCAATCCTGCAAATAAGCATCTTTGGTTACCCTTGAAGTGTCTATGGGATGGAACCAATACGCTTCGTTTTGAGGATCTTGACCCATCAAAGCGTAACTATATTATCTTTCAGACCGGAATTAAGTTCTCGGCTCATTATATCGAGAGATTGAAACGGGAGCGCAATGCTTGCATTGTTCTCTATATGCCAGATAATATCAGAACAATGAAAATAGCACAGAATAAGGACGAGTTCCTGAGATTCTGTCGTCATTATCATGTAGACCAGGTATATTCTTTTGATAAGAAGGATTGTGAAGAATTTGGGGCGGAGTTCTTTGATTTCTACTCAATGTTACCTGATAAGGTTATGCGAAAGAAACTAGAGAATGTCAAACCGAAAATTCTGTATGTTGGAGGATGTAGAAGTAAGAGCAGGCTTGATACGCTTCATGCCCTCTACGACAAGCTCAGAGATCGGGCGCATTGCACCTTCTATCTCTATGGGGTGAAACCGGAGGATAGCATTCATAGAGGCATATTCTATAATCATCTGTTGAGTTATGCCGAGGTTGTGCAGCTGGTGCAGCAGCATGACATCATTGTGGAAATTATGAATGTTACTCAGGCAGGCAATACTTTGCGCTTGAAAGAGGCGGTATGCTACAATAAGTGCTTGCTTACCAATAATCCGATAGTCAAATCCTCACCTTATTATCATAGCGACTATATGCAGATATTTGATAATGTGGAAGATATTGATTTGTCACGATTCTCCCATGATGTGGATTATCATTACCAAGGGGAGTTCTCGCCTGGCAAACTTATGGAGAGGATTGTGGATAATGATAAAATCGCCAACAAAAAAAATGATAACTTATGGATATACGAAAAATTGTAATCAAAGGGCTGTTTGGTGAAATTGATCATGAAATAGACCTATCAGACTCCATTACCATTATTATGGGTGATAATGGTGTGGGTAAAACAGTAGTGCTAAGTATCATAAAGGCTATCTTTGAGGATGACTTTAGGACATTGTTGTCTTTTGAGTTCGCAAAAGTGGAAATCTGCTTCAAAAGTAGAAAAGATGGCCGACTTACCTATACCAAAGAGGGTGAGGATAAAGTGAAAATTGAATCCTCATCAAAAGATAACGCAGCCTTTGCCGTTTCTGCTGATGATATAGCCGTTTCAACGCCTCCTACAGTTCATGAAATTTCCCCCAATAAATGGATGGATGTTCGTATGCACATGATTCTCAACTTAGACGAATTAAGGCAATATTATGGTAGTGATATTTTTGAGGTTAGTGAGGATGTCTTTCCTGATTGGTATAAGAGATTGTTTACAAATTCAAAAGTTCATATGATTGCCACTCAACGACTTTTTCAAATATCAAATAACGGAAGAAGGGGTGTGCATTTGAAAGTTTTAACCTATTCTCGTCAATTGGCAGATTACATCTCTTCTGAATTGTCGAACGCAGGAAAATATTCGGCAGAACTGGATCGAACTTTCCCTATGCGATTGGTTAGTCAACTCAAAGGCAATAAAAAATATAAGTCCGATGAACTTATCGGGGAATTGGAACTTTTGGAACGTAAGAGAAGTCAGATGTCTGAGGTGGGATTTATGGATAAGATAGATGAAGCCATAGATATGGATGCGATATTGACAGCTAACCAAGATAAGACTCTTCTAAATGTTATCAGACTTTATATAAAAGATAGTAATAAAAAGATAGATAAGTATCAAGAGTCGGCAAATAAAGTATCCCTTTTCTTAAATATTATCAACAGAAGACTTAGTTCTAAAATGATAAGTGTAAATACCGATAAGGGATTTGTTGTATCTTCTTCAAAGAATCTCAATAGAGAAATACCTCTTGAAAGGCTTTCTTCTGGTGAGCAGAATGAAATAGTTCTTTTCTATGACTTGATTTTTAATTGTGATAAATGTAGTTTGGTTCTAATAGATGAGCCTGAAATCTCTTTGCATCTCGAATGGTTGCAGCAGATGTTGGGAGATTTTAAGGAGATAGTAAAACAGAATGGCATGAAGATGCTGATAGCTACTCATTCCCCAGACTTCGTGGGTGACAATTATGATTTGGTTCAAAATTTGACTTATGAGTAAGAAAGGGTATGTACCAAATCGCTTGCCTGGTGCTAATCAGGTGGCTGCTAGTCAAAATAAGACATTTAGAGGTTGCTATTTTTACGTAGAGGGTTCAACGGATTCTTGTATGTGGCGTAATTTCTTGGACGATAAGAATGTTAAGATTGTTGCTTGCAATGGTTGGAAGAATGTTGTGGAAACTGTATCTAAAACTCTTGCTGATGGCAATAAATGTTTGGGAGTTGTTGATTTGGATTTTCAAGACTTTATTCCTGACGGTGAGAAGATACATCCTAATGTTTTTATGACAGATGATCATGATATTGAAATGATGATTTATCATTCTGGTGATTATCTTAAGGCTATAAATGGATTAGACCCAAATGGGAAGCGTCAGCAATATGAAGGTGATAACAACATTCGTTTACTAGATGAGGTGAAAGCGATAGTTGATAATATTGCGAGGCTAAGGATTATAGTCAAGAAAAACAAATTAAATCTTGTTTTTCGCAACATGAATAAAAAACAGGAATTTAGCTATCCTAACTATGAAGGGATTTTAGATAAGCATACGTATACTTATGTTTCAGACGAAAAACTTATACAATTTCTAACAGTTTGGTCAAATGGTATAACAAAAGCCCATGTTACTCCTGCTGAAATTACTCCTCTTTTTTCTGAAGAAAAGGCTAGAGAATATGATATGTGGAAGTTCCTCAATGGTCATGACATGACATTGGTTTTATATATATTGCTTAAGAAGAAAGTGAAATTGTCTGGATTAACAAATGCTGAAACTTTAGAAAGAAATTTGTATGTGGCGTATGAGCGGGCTAGCCTCCAACAAACAAAATTATATGCTAGAATACAAGAATATGCAGAACATAATAATATTGTAATTTTCAAATAGTAATATTGAATGAAAACGGTTATTACATATGGTACATACGACCTTCTTCATCAAGGTCATATAAACCTACTTCGTCGAGCTAAGGAATTGGGAGATTACCTTATTGTTGGTGTCACCAACGATAGCTTTGATAGAGATAGAGGCAAATTAAATGTCCGCAATAATGTCTTGGAACGAGTGGAAGCTGTTAAGGCTACTGGGTATGCTGACAAGATTATTATTGAGGACTATGTTGGTCAAAAAATCGATGACATCCAAAAATATAACGTTGATATATTTGCCATTGGTTCTGATTGGGAAGGAAAGTTTGATTACCTTAATGAATTCTGTGAGGTTGTTTATTTACCACGAACTCAAGGTATATCATCTACAATGCTTCGTAACGAATCGCAGGATGTTGTAAAGGTTGGAGTTATCGGTTGTGGTCGAGTGGCAGATAGATTTCCTTCTGAAGCATCTGTCGTTAGTGGAGTTGATGTTGTTGCTGCTTATGATATTGATGAGGCTAAAGGCAAAAATTATGTTTTAAATCATGAAAACGTAATTGCTTGTCGAAATGTAAATGAGTTATATGATTCAGTAGATGCAGTTTACATTGCGACTCCTCATCTTTCTCATTACAAAGATATTAAAGACGCAATTTTGGCTCATAAGCATGTGCTATGCGAAACTCCATTAGTATTAGAAAAGGCTAAAGCACAAGAACTATATCAGTTGGCTGAAGATAGTGGGGTTATTTTGATGGAGGCTAACAAAACGGCTCATTGTCCCGCTTTTAATCACTTGATGGTGATTATAAAATCGGGATTGATAGGTGATGTGGCTGATATAGAAGCTTCTTTGTCACAACTTCTAGACAAGAATGGTCGTGAATTTGATTCTAAGCAAGCGGGTGGTTCCATGTATGAGGAAGGAAGTTATCCATTATTACCTATAATCAAGTTGATGGGTATCAATTATGAAAATTTGAATCTTTATTCTCGTATGGAGAATGGTATTGATGTTTATACACGTGGAGTTTTCCATTATCCTAAAGCTACTTGTTCTTTTAAGGTAGGCTTGGGTGTAAAAACTGAAGGATGTTTGGTGATATCGGGAACCAAGGGATATGCTTATGTGCCGGCACCATGGTGGAAGACGGATTATTTCGAGTTGCGTTATGAAAACCAGAACGACAATAAAAAGTATTTTTATAAATGGGATGGTTTTGGCTTGCGCTATGAAATACAGGAATTTATCAGCTGCATAGTTAACAAACGCTTCTCTTCTGCTCGCTTACGTAGAAAAGAAAGTATTTGTATGGCGCAAGTAATGGAACAATTTAGTAAACGTATTAATTTTTTTGAGATTTAGTGACATGAAATATTGTGTATATAAAACTCGTTTCATTAACGAAAAATTGAAGAAAGCATGGAAGGAATTAGAAAACACTGATGGGACGACTCCTTTCTTGTATTTTGATTTTATGAAATATGTTGTACTTCAATCAAGATTTCTCTCTTTTAATATACCTGTTTTTTATTATATAGAGAATCAAAGAGGAGATATTGTAATGATAGCTCCAATGAAGAAGAATATTTTTTCTGGGAAAATTGATACTCTTGGAAATTTAGGATTTTGTGATTTTACAGATTTTCTTTATTCTCATAAATTATCTTGGGAGGAAAGGAAGGAATGTGTATTGAGTTTGAAGAGTTTCATCGGCAAACCTTTTTTCCTTAGTAGATTATGCGGGGATTCGGAAACTCTTCAATATTTATCAGGTCAATTCGAAATATTAAGTACTGGCGAAGCTGTAAATATAGAATTGCCTTCTGATTATGATACACATTTTAAATCTCTTTCTAAGTCAGTTAGACAGAATATTAGAACGGCTTATAACAGACTAGCAAAGAATGAAAAGTCTTTTTTGTTTCACTTTTTCATAGATGCTAATAATATTCCTAGTACAGTAAAAACTGAAACAAAAAGATGCTATTTAGAACGTCAATTAGATAAATATAGTAATGGCTTGTCATTCTTTAGCCGTTTGAAACATAAGCTCGTCGTGTCAGCATTACGCCATGATAATTATAGCTTATATAAAAACGAAAATGCTATTAATGCGTCTCTATATATCGATGGAAAAATAGCTGCATTTTTTGCTGGTTTTCTGAACAAAAAGGGGGATAGAATAGTTATTCCAAGATTGGCTGTTGATAGTTCTTTTAAGTTCTTTTCGCCTGGTTACATTCTATTATGTGAGTCGATAAAATATTTAATAGATAATTCCAACGTTCGAAATTTAGATTTATGTTTGGGATCGGAAAAATATAAGACCGATATGGGGGGGCATAAATATGAAACTATAACTGTTAAAGTAAATTAAGTTTGGATAATAATTAAGTAATTTATACTATCAATGATAAATTTCACTGTAGGCCCTGTGCAGTCTAGTGAAACTGTACGAGCAATTGGTGCCGAACAGGTACCTTATTTTCGAACATCAGAATTTTCTGATGTTATGTTTGAGAACGAAAGTCTCATTAAGAAGTTTGCAAAAGCTTCTGATGATTCTAAAGTAGTATTCTTGACCTCTTCTGGTTCTGGAGCAATGGAAACTGCTATTATGAATACATTGACTCCAAACGATAAGGCTTTGGTCGTGAATGGTGGTAGCTTTGGCCATCGTTTTGTTGAATTGCTAGAACTTCATCATGTTCCATATACTGAAATCAAGTTGGAACATGGTAAAGCCTTGAAAGCAGAACATTTGGCTCCATATGAGGGACAAGGTTATACAGCTTTTTTGGTGAATAAGCATGAGACTTCAACTGGTGTTCACTATGATATGAACTTGATTAGTGATTTTTGTAAGCATAATCATCTTTTCTTAATAGTTGACTGTATCAGTACATTCTTGGCAGATCCTTTTGATATGAAGGAATTGGGTGCAGATATCATGATTACTGGAAGTCAGAAAGCTTTGGCTTGTCCTCCTGGTATTTCTGTTATGGTTCTTTCTCCAAAATCTATAGAGAGAATTAACAATACAAAGTGTGTATGTCAGTACTTCGATTTGCAGATAGCTTTAAAGAATATGGAGCGTGGACAGACTCCTTGGACCCCAGCGGTTGGTATTCTTCGTCAGATAAATGCTCGTTTGAAAGAGATTGATGCTAATGGTGGTGTTGAAGGAGAAATCGCTAGAATAGGTGCTTTAGCAACTTACTTCCGTGAGAATATAAAGGATTTGCCTTTTGAAATTGTTTCTGAATCACTTTCTAATGCAGTTACACCGCTTCATCCAACCACTGCTTCAGCATATGAAATATTCTTGAAGATAAAAGACGAGTATGGTATGTGGATTTGTCCTAATGGTGGAGATATGAAAGACACTATCTTCCGTGTCGGGCATATTGGAGCATTGAGTACAGAGGATTACGATAAATTGGTAGCAGCATTTAAGGGTTTACAAAATAAAGGTTTCATTTAATTTTAAAAGATATGATTATAGGTGCTTGTGGTTATGGAGCTACTGGCTCCAGTGCTGTATATGATTTAATTAGAGAATTTCAAGAGGTTCAATCTCTTGATTTTGATTCAGAATTTACTTATACGTATCAAGTGGATGGATTGCAAGATTTGCAATATCATCTGACGAGTCATTATTCTAAAGGTTCATCAGGAGATGCAGCAATTAGACGTTTTATAAAACTGTCAAGGTTTGCTAAAACTCCCTTTATGCATTATCAGGTCCCTCCTAAGGAATATCTTAGAATAACTGATGAGTATATAGACAGCATAGTTCAAGGTAAGTTTATAGGTTATGAAACTTATGATATCTGTAATACTGGATTATTTAGAAGATTCATAAATTTGGCTTTTATTAAATTTATCATTGTAAATTTTCAAAAGAAATTCAAAAAGCCATATAATTTTTGGCCTTTAAGAAATGTTTATGTAAGTATTTCTCCGGATGATTTTATTGAGAAGAGTAAGGCTTATGTGCGTCGTTTGTTGGAAGCAATGGGATATGATTTATCAAAGCCAATTCTTTTAAATCAGCCTTTTGAAGGTAATGCGCCAGAGCATAGTTTTCCTTTCTTTGATGAACCGAAGGCTATTATTGTAGATAGAGATCCAAGAGATTTATATGCATTCTATCATAAGGTGTTGGTTGATGAATGCCGTTTCCTTCCTATCGATAATGTGAAATTATTCGTAGAACAGTATCGTCGTATTCGAATGAATCAAGAAAGAATAGATGATGACTCAAAAATATTTGTAAATTTTGAAGATTTAATCTATAATTATGAGGAAACGAAGGATAAAATTATTGCATTTTGTGGTTTAAAAAATCATACTTATCCTAAGAAGTATCTTAATCCTGCAAAATCTATTAATAATACCCAATTATATAAGATGTATCCAGAAATGTCAGAGGACATAAAGTATATAGAGGAAAATCTTAAAGAGTATCTTTTCGATTTCTCAAAATACGGTGAAGTTCGTCATGATGGGACAATCTTTTAATATGATGAAGAATATAGCATTGTTTGTAGCTGATAGTAACGGCTGTTATCCAGTACCTGCTTCGAAAGGCGGTGCTGTATCAACCCTTGTTGAACTATTAGTTGAGGGAAATAATAGGAAGCAGCTTGTTGATATGACGCTTGTGTCATATTTTGACAAAAAAGCTTTTGAGTTATCTAAGAAGTATCCTAATGTTCATTTCGTTTGGATAAAAGTACCTTGGATTGTTAAGTTGATGGATAAAATTCTTTTTTCCATGGTTTCCAAATTCACCAATCTAAAGGCTGCTTCATTTAAAAGTCTGGTATCATTACTATATTATACTTTTAAATCTTCTCGTATAATTAAAAAGCTAAATTTTGACGCCGTAGTCTTAGAGCATAATATCCCACAGGTATGGATGATAAAATGGAGTGGGTATAATGGCAAATATTTCCATCATCTCCACAATCTTCCTCGAACTAATGCTAAGTGTATGGATGTTTTGAATAAGTGTAGTAAGTTTCTTTGTATCAGTCAGTATATGGTGAATGATATTATAAGTGAAGAGAGTCCTATAGGACCTGTCTCTCTAGAACGTACAAAAATTTTATTCAATTGTATTGATACATCTTTGTTTAGACCTATAGAACGGGAAAAGTTGAAAGTAAATAAGGTAGACTATGGTATTGATGATGATAGCCGAGTTTTGCTATTTGCTGGACGAATAACCTGGGAAAAGGGTATTGATAAGGTTTTGGAGGCATTCGATTATATCAAGCATAATCATGTAGAACTATTGGTTATAGGCGATATGGCTATGGCTCTTCAGGAAAAATCTCCTTATGCAGATAAATTAATAAAGTTAGGAGAAAAATATCAAGGAAGAATTCATTTTACAGGATATGTAGAGCATGAAAAATTGCCGGAGTTATATAATCTAGCTGATATTGCAGTTTTGCCTTCAATGTGGGAAGAGCCTGCTGGATTGACAATGGTAGAAGCCATGGCTTGTGGAACTCCAGTTATTACCACAAAGTCTGGTGGTATCCCAGAATATGTGGCTGATGCTGGTATAGTCTTGGAACGAGATGAAAATTTATCCCGAGAAATTGCTTCAAGTATTGATTTGCTTTTAGAAGACAGAGATCTTTATCAAATTTTATGCAATAAGGGTATAAAAAGAGTTAGAAAGAATTTTGATTCTTTTAACTATATAGACAAGTTTTGTGAAGCAATTGAATGATTTCTAATTCTGTTCTATCAATAGTGCCCGATTTTTATTGGACACTAATAGAAATATTTATATTCTTTTAGCCTGCAGAACAATGTGATAGATTCTACAGCTGCTTGTTTGCCTGAAGTATATGGAAATTCTGCTCATTATATAGATCCTTATAACTACGATGTGGATTTGGATGAGTTGTTAAAGGAGCCAATAGCTCCTGCAAGCGAAGTGTTGAATAAGTATTCTTGGGCAAAAGAGGCACAAAAGTTTTTAGATTTATTGAGAAAATGAAAAATCAAACAGATTTTTCTATCAAAAATATAAATATATACTTGTAAATCAATTTACTTACTTTTATGAAAAAGAAAATACTTATGGTCTGCGAGGCCTTTGGCGGTGGCGTGTTTGCCTACGTAGCTCAGTTGTGTAATGATATGTGTCGGGAGTTCGACGTGTACTTAGCATATTCACTTCGCCCGCAGACACCTAAGAACTATAAGGAAGTATTGGATGAACGTGTTCATTTGATACAAGTAAAAAGTTTTGGAGGAAGTATCTTTAATATTGCTAAAGATATTCAAGTCATTAAAGAACTTCGTGCTGTAGCTAAAGATGTTAAGCCAGACTTAATCCATCTTCATTCGTCGATTGCTGGCGGATTAGGCCGATTGGCTTTTAGTGGTAAAAATATACCTGTGGTTTATACCCCTCATGGATATGCCCACATCTTGATGGGAAAGGGTGGATTGAAGTTGAAAGGTTATGAAATCATGGAGAAGGTTCTTGGAAAAAGACCTTGCATTACCTTAACTTGTTGCAAGAGCGAGGATGTTGTTGCAAAAACTCTTACTAAGCGTACTGCTTATGTAGAGACAGGTGTCAATTTGAAGGATTTATCAGAAAGTCTAGATGGTATAATGCCTATCAAGAATGATAAATTTACTGTTTATACATTGGGTAGAACCTGTGTACAGAAGCAACCTGAGTTGTTTAATCGTATTGCAGAATTGGTACCAGAGGCTCGATTTGTATGGATAGGCGGTGGTGAGTTGGATCATCTTCTTACTGCTCCTAATTTGGAGTTGACTGGTTGGAAACCTCGTAAAGAGGCATTGGCTATGGGAAAAGGTGCCGATGTTTTCATTCTCTGTTCTCTTGGAGAAGCTATAGCTATGAGTTTGATAGAAAACATGTTTATGGGTAAGCTGATTCTCGTAAGCAATGTGATGGGTAACAAAAGTGTCATCAATAATGGCGTGAATGGTTTTGTTTGTGACAAAGCAGAAGATTATGCCGCTCGAATTAAAGAAGCGATGAAACAATTCCCTCAGAACTTGTGCGACCAGGCTGTAGCAGATGTTCATAACATCTATAATACAGATGCGATGGCTATGAAATATGTGAAATTTTATAATGATGCAATTAATGGAAAATACGAATAAAATGAAACAATATGATTATTTGATAGTTGGCTCTGGCTTGTTTGGAGCATCCTTTGCTTATCTTGCTAAAAAACAAGGTAAGAAGTGCTTGGTAATCGATAAGCGTTCTCATTTAGGTGGAAACATCTACGGTGAGAATATTGAGGGTATCAACGTGCATAAATATGGTGCACATATCTTCCATACCTCTAACAAAAAGGTGTGGGACTTTGTGAACTCTATCGTGGAGTTCAACCGCTATACCAACTCGCCAGTGGCAAACTATAAGGGTAAGCTTTATAATCTGCCATTTAATATGAACACCTTCTACCAGATGTGGGGTGTAACTACACCAGAGGAAGCGCAAGCTAAGATTGATGAGCAGAAGGCTGAAGCCGTTGCACGTATGCAAGCTGATGGCGTAACAGAACCACGTAACTTGGAGGAGCAAGCTCAGGTATTGATAGGAAAAGATATTTATGAGAAACTCATTAAGGGCTATACGGAGAAGCAGTGGGGCAGAAAGTGTACTGATCTTCCTGCTTTTATTATCAAGCGCTTGCCTGTTCGCCTTATCTTCGATAACAACTACTTCAATGATAAGTACCAGGGTATTCCTGTGGGTGGGTATAATAAGTTGATTGATGGTTTGCTTGAAGGAATCGAGACCAAAACGAATGTAGATTTCTTTGAGAATCGCCTTTATTGGGAAGGTGTTGCCGACAAGATTGTTTTCACAGGTAAGATAGATGAATTCTATGATTATCAGTTTGGCAAGCTCAACTATCGTACCGTGCGATTCGAGACTGAGGTCATAGATAAGCCAAATTATCAGGGTAATGCGGTTGTTAACTATACTGAGCGTGAGATTCCTTACACTCGTGTTATTGAGCATAAGCATTTTGAGATGTTTGGTCAAGAGGTTTATGAAACTCCAAAGACTGTTATCTCAAAAGAGTTTTCTACAGAATGGAAGGATGGTATGGAACCATATTATCCAGTGAATGATGAGGTGAACTCTTCATTGTATGCCAAGTATAAGGCTTTGGCTGATAAAGAAGATAATGTTATCTTTGGTGGTAGATTGGCGGAATACAAGTACTATGACATGGCTCCTACTGTAGAGAGAGCGATGGAATGGTGGAACTCTAAGGAATAATATATGATACAGACATCAGCAAATCTCTCTTTTTTAAGATACTGTCTTGGAAATAATGAGAACATGAGTGAGGTGCTTGCCAAATTGAATTGGTTGAATCTATATTCTTTCGCTTCCAAGCAAGCTATTCTTGGATTATGCTTTGATGGTATTAGTAGATTGGGACAGGAGTACCCTGATGAGTTAAAGAAGAATCCGATAGGAAGGGATTTGCTGATGACTTGGATGGGAACGACGCAGCAAATTCGCCGACAGAATATGAAGGTGAATACTGTGGCGAGCAAACTCTATTCTATGATTAGAGAAGATGGTTTGCGATGCTGCATCTTGAAAGGACAAGGCAATGCCTTGATGTATCCGAATCCATATTCCCGTAATCCTGGGGATATTGATGTATGGGTGAATGCAAGCCGTGAACAGATAACGGAATATGCTCAGAAGCATTTTGAGATAGGTGATGATATTAGATTCCATCATTTGGAGACTTCGTTTGACGGGGTGCCGGTGGAACTACATTTCTTCCCTGGTATAATGAATAATCCTATCTATAATGCAAGTTTGCAGAAATGGTTCAAGCGGAATGCAGATTTGCAATGCTCGCATATAGTTGGGCTGCCCGATGGGGCAGGGGATATTGCTATCCCTACTTCGCCTTTCAATGTGGTGTATCAGTTGTGTCATCTTTATCACCATTTCTTTGATGAAGGGATTGGAATGAGGCAAATCATTGATTACTACTATGTAATGATTAGTGATTACTTATTAGTGATTAATGATGAGTCATTAGGGATTAGGGATACTTTGCAGAGAGAACTGAAGCATCTTGGATTGTGGAAGTTCGCAGGGGCGGTGATGTATGTGCTGCATAAGGCGTTGGGACTATCTGAAGAGAAGATGATAGTTCCAATGGATGAAAAGCGAGGAAAGTTATTACTGTCCGAGATAATGGATGGTGGCAACTTTGGAAAGCACTTCACCAAGTATGGACATTTCACACAACAAGGTATGGGTAAGAAATACTTCCTGAAGATATGGAGAAATATGCATTTCGTGCGATATTATCCTGCAGAAGCACTGAGCGAGCCTATCTTCAGAACATGGCATTTCTTCTGGAGGATGAAGAATAAGAAATAATAGATATACGGATGAACGGCTTCCTCTCCCCTTTTTAATTAAGCTACTTTTCGGGGATGGAGCCTAGTAGCCCTTTTTGTCTATATTTAAACTAATTATAATCATAAAATGGAAGTAATAAAGACAGATATAGAAGGCGTACTCATCATTGAGCCTCGCCTGTTTAGAGATGCTCGTGGCTATTTCTTCGAGAGCTTCAGCGAGCGTGAGTTTAAAGAGAAGGTAGAGCCATTGGTTGGCTACAAGGTAGAGTTTTGCCAGGACAATGAGAGTATGAGTTCTTATGGTGTAATGCGTGGCTTGCATTTCCAGAGACCTCCGTTTACCCAGAGCAAGCTGGTGAGATGTGTGAAGGGTAGAGTGCTGGATGTTGCCGTGGATATCCGTAAAGGTTCGCCAACATACGGTAAGCATGTAGCTGTGGAACTGACTGAGGATAATCATCGTCAGTTCTTTATTCCTAAGGGCTTTGCGCATGGCTTTGCTGTGTTATCAGAAACTGCGGTATTCCAATATAAGTGTGATAATTTCTATCACCCAGAGGCTGATGGGGGGATCTCTATCTTGGATGAGAGCTTAGGCATTGATTGGCGCATTCCTACGGAACACGCTAATCTTTCGGAAAAGGATACGAAACATGAAGTATTGAAGGACTTTGATAGTCCTTTTGAATACTAATAAACATAGATTATCTCTCTATTCTCATTTTTTTGAGGTTGAAGGATATAAAATAGTTTTATACAATAAAATAGAATTCTTATGTGTGACGAAAATGAAGAAGAATATCAAGATATTGATGATATTCAAGAAACGAATGAAAATTCTAATCTAATAGTTTTTTCACGAGATTGGACTGTTGCTACTATCTTGAGTCAGATAGAACAGGGAAATATAGATTTGAATCCTGGTTTCCAACGAAGAAATGCATGGAATGATAATAAAAGGAGTAAACTGATAGAGTCTATAATGATAGGTTATCCTATCCCAGAAATTGTATTAGCTGAAAATAAGAATAAACGAAATTCCTATATTGTTATTGATGGTAAGCAACGTCTTCTTACTATTGCTAGTTTTAAAAAACCAGAAGTATATCAATATTGGACGAAGAAAAGTCCTAAGACTACCGGTTTGACCAGTTCTTATAATCAAAAAACGTATAAGGATATTGATTCAAATCCAGATATGCTTAGGATTTTTGAGAATTCTGCTTTAAGATGTACTGTAATATCTAACTATCCGAGTGACGAATCTCTTTATGATATTTTTTATAGATTAAATTCTGGTTCGACTCCTTTGAGTTCGCAGGAGTTAAGACAAGCTTTGAATAAAGGTCCATATTCGCAATTCTTGATATCTGTAACTGATGAAGATAATATTTTACGTCAAGTTATGACGATAAAAGAACCAGATAAAAGACTACGTGATGTCGAAGTTCTTTTGCGTTGTATGTCTTTCTTGAAATATGCAAAAGATTATAAAGGGAACTTACTTCAATTTCTGGATAATACGATGCATATATTTAATGTTTTATGGAAGACAGAAGAAACTGAAATAAAAGCTTTAGAACGCAAAGTTATGGATACAATTTATAAACTAATTGAAGTTTTTGGTGCTTGTGATATTGTTGCACGAAAGTATAAAAATGGTGAACGAAATAAACAGTTTAACCGTGTTCTCTTGGAAGTCTTAGTCTATTTCTTTGATAAAGTGGATGAAACAAAGTTGACAGAAGAAAATAATCGTAATTTTGTATTGGCATATAAAAAGCTATTTGAAGTTGATACAGATTTTCAAGCAACTATTGATGGATCAACAAAAAATATGGAAAATTATAAAATTAGATATTCTCGAATCCAAGATATAGTTAATGAAGTATATGGATTAAAACTTGTGTCTCCTTTTGAATATGTCGAGCAAAGAGTTAAATGACCGCTTTTCAGCTTTAGAGGATCACATTGCTGAATTGTTAATTCGCTATATTGATACTCATAAAGATCCTATGGAGCATCCTTCTGATTATAGCCTTGATGTGCATTCCTTTTGTATTTTGTCTCATGCAGCTTTTGAGGAATTTATAGAGGATGTAACTTTATATTCTGTCGATAGGATAGAAAGTGAGTTTAAGGGTAATCCGAGGAAATTTTCTTATGCCACATTATGCCTATTGCATTTTGATGAACATCAGAAAAGTATCAATGATGAAAGTCAATGGCCTGATATTTTCAATGACTATTTGCTAAAACGGATTTCTGAAAGAAAAAGTGAACTTAGTAGATATGCAATGCAAGAAAATCATGGTATAGATATCAAATATTTGCGTAAACTACTTCTGCCAATAGGCATTGAGGTTCCAAGAAACCCGAATGAAACTTCTGCTTTGGCTCAACTAAAATCAATACGCGGTGCATATGCTCATTCTTATGCCAGAAATCCAAGACCGATTTCTCCCGAAGATGCAGAAAAAATAGTGTATGATGTTTTAGGTATGGTAAAACGTATTAAAGATAAGGCTATTCATATGTCTTATTATTTGGTATGACTGTAGTTTGGCATTACTCTTGGAGGATGAATAACAACAATAATATGAAACAAAGACGAACAACGTCCTTTCTCCTTTATTATTAAGCTACCTTTCGGGATAGAATTTAGTAGCCGGATTTTGTGAATATAAAACTTTAAAATAATATACGTATGACAGCATTAGTATCAGTAATGAATAAGCACGCTGTTGTAATAGCGGCAGATAGTGCAATAACTGTAACAACTCCCTATGGGCATAAGGTTATAAATAGTGCAAACAAAGTTTTTGCTCTATCTAAGTATCACCCTGTTGGAATCATGTTTTGTGGTAATGCTAATTTTATGAGTACTCCTATAGAGGTTATTGTAAAATTGTATAGAAAGCAATTGAAAGATAGATGTTTTGCAACGATTTCTGAATATTTATCTGATTTTCTAGGGTTTATTAAGAATAACCATTATTTTTGTTCTGCAGAAATGCAAAATGCAAATATGGAGAACGAGATAGAAAATTTCTATACGCTGATCCTTAAGATAGCAGCAAATACTGCAAATGAAAAGAAAAGTTTATTTCTAAACGAATTTATTCTGCAGCTAAATAGTATTGTTGTGAATTCTTGTGAGAATTGTACTTCATTTCAGAATTTTCCAGAAAAAAACTTCGTTCAATCCATCAAGGGACATTGCGCAAAAATAATAGCTAAACATGAAAATGTATTTGGAGATAATGCTCCTCTGAAAAGACTCTTTATTAAGGCTTTTGCTAAATTTGTAGCTCATGGGAATAGTATTTTCGCTAATGAAACACAGATTGTAGTTGTAGGGTATGGGGATAAAGAAATATTTCCTTCTCTTCGTTCTGTGTGTTTATATTGGGGATTTTATGAATATTTTCGTTATAACAGTTATATTTCAGCTGGTATTACAGAAGATAATTCTGCATCAATTTGTAGATTTGGGCAAACTGATATAATCAATACTTTCATAAATGGAATCAATGACAACCTGAAAAAAGCTTTATATGATATTTTTGGAAATTTTACTTCTCAATTGAAAAATCTGATGATAAATAATGTTGATACTCAATACTCTAAAGATATTATAAATTCGGCAATTGATGAAGGTAAACTGGTTGCTACATTGGGTGCAACATTGGATAATATCATTAGAGAAACGTCAATAGCGCCTTTGATGAGTTCTTTAGGCATATTAGACAAAGAAGATATGGCAGAACTTGTTGAAAGTTTAATTTCTATTACTCACTTGAATCGGCGTATTACTATGTCTGAAGAGGGAGTCGGTGGTCCTATTGATGTTGCCATTATATCTAAAGGGGATGGTTTTGTATGGAAAAAACGTAAGCACTATTTCAAACCAGAGTTAAACCAAATGTTTTTTGATAATTATTTTAGGAGTTAAAGGTATGGTTAATATTTTGAATCTTGCTGAAGTTCAAGAACAGAAGCAAATTGATGAAATAACAAAATGTATTGTTGATTCTTTAATCAATGAAGTGGAAAAAAGTCTTTCTAAAACAAAGATAGAAAGATGATCATTGCTTAATTGATTACTGGTTTCGATAAATATAAAAGTAATGACTGTCTGTTAAGGATATTACCGATTATGTAGCGGCTTGCGATGAGCAACAAAGAGTTAGATGGCTTTAGTGACTTAAAGTTGTTGTCTGCCGGTTATCATAATGGTTGTTCAGCTTCGTAAAATGAAATGGAGATTGTTGGGGGATCGCTACTATATTAACGTTAAAAAAATCTCTAATTATAATATATCGGAAAAAAGTGAATAAAATGACTAAATTAAGAATTTTGCAACTGTCAGACATTCATAATGTTGCTTGCCCAAGAGCAATGGATGATTTTAAAACAATGCGACGAGAGTTGTTGAAAGATATCAAGGACTATTGTGAACATTATGTTTGTAACTTTGACGCTGTATTAATTTGCGGTGATATAGCTTTTAGTGGAAAAAATGATGAATATGAGAAGTCAAAGACATTTATTGATGAAATCTGTAAAAATGTAGGATGTAAGTTGTGTCAGGTCTTTGTTGTACCTGGTAATCATGATAAACTCCGTAAGGAAGGAAAACCTTCATTGCGAAAAATTCTAAACTGGGGATTAACACATCTAGATAATAGAGAAGATATGTTCAAGGTTCTGATGGAAGAAGAACCTGACATGTTATGTAATCTGTATTTTCCTTTCAGGCATTATCTTGATTTTTGCAAGAGTTTTGATAATATAGAGCCTATTATGCAAAAATGTATCAATGATAGTGATGATGAGTCCTTCCATATAGACTATGATGCAGATGAAATGTTTTGGAAAAATGAGTTGGCTCAGGATTTTCATGGTTACCAGGTTAATCTTGTAGGTTTAAACTCTGCGCTATCATGTGATGAAAATGATTGGTCTCCAGACTGGAAGCCTGAGGGACATAAGATGTATCTGTCGGTTTTTGCGCATAACAACTTAGACTTGCCAAATAATAAATCGATAAATATTCTTATGATGCATCATCCTATGTCTTTTATCGTAAAAGGGACGGAGTTACAGCGTAAATTTGATGACTTATTTGCTATTCAATTTTATGGTCATGTTCATGTAGCTGATTCTTCTCAAGCGAAAAATGGTGGAGCAGTGAGAGTGTTTTCTGGAGCAATACAACCACCTGCAGGCGCGAGCGAGGAGGACAAGAAAAAATATATACCTATCTATAATATAGTAGAATTGGATGTATCTGATCGAAATGCAAAACAATTAAGAGTGAATCTAATTGTTAATAAATGGAATGGCTATAAGTTTGGTCAAGATATAGAACATAGCCAAAAATATTCCATTGATTTACCTAAGGAAGAGAATAGATGGGAGCATGAAAATAAAGTTCCAATTTTACCTGAGGGGGTGACTGTTAGGGAGATTCGTTGTTTATATAATGATTATATGAATCATAAAAAAATTATCATCAAGATGTATGATGGATTATATGATAGCTCACAAAACGATTATTGTAATGATCGTAAATTCTTAGCTAAAGTAGATGCCGATAATAAATGGGTTGAACTTTGGCGTTTATTAAATTCATAAATAAAATAATATAATATGAATACTTTATCAGGAATCCTAAATGAATGTGGATTAGTTTGTCCATATGATGATGAACTTGTCTGTCAATTGGAAGAAATATGCAATGATTTTGTAGAATTCGTTGATTTAAAAGAATCTGAATTCGCAGATTGGGTGCAATGTTATTGTAGGGGAAACTATTCTAGCAAAGTAAGAACCTTTGTAGAAAAAATGGCACATGATAGAGAAATCAGTACAGCTGATTTCCCTGATTGTGTTTGGAATGCCCTAACATTTTATGTCATTTATATTTCTATAGGAAATAATGATGATGATGAACAAAAAGCAATTCTATCTTGCTCTCTCCAGAATCAATTGCTTTTTTACAAAGGTCATTGGGATAGTTTGAATTTTCAAGATTATCTCGTTAACTTATATTATGACTTTAGTGCCTATTTAGATGAGTATGAACAAGGTTTTGGAGAAGTCGATATGGACTTTGTTGCCGAAATCTTTGATGACACAACTACGTCTATAGACGTTGACGAAGAAATCCTAACAAAGCTTAAAGTTATGGGTAAGTATATTTGGCTATATAAATTAGAGCATTTTTGGGATAATAAAGAATTTTCTGGTGAACGTAATGCTTTCTTAAAGGTGCTTTATTTTCTTGACTATTGTTACAAAGAGATACCAAGTATATATATATATGTTAGCTTGAAGAAAATGTTGGAATTATCTGGGGTCTTGAAATCTGTCGCTAAAAAATCGTTGCGAGGCATTATCTCTGATATACTTGCCTTGGAAAAAGATTTCTTTGATGTTCCAATATCAAAATCTTCTATCATTTTGAATATGATAAATAAATCTTATATATATGAAGAGGTGTTTGTAGATGAAAAACTTTCACCAGCAGAGTTTTTTGTTTACTTGTATTATGAAGTTCTATTAGAATTAAAATTGAAGGAAAATGGAGGAGAATAATTTAGATAAGAGTCTTCTTCTTGAAGGTGATGCATCTGAAGCCGTTGTGTCTTCTATGCAGAAAACAGCACAAGTATTAGATAAACAGCCGAAAAATGACAGACGGTTTTATTGCGATGCGTTAGATGATGACAATGTTAATCAGGTTGTAAAAGACGTAGTCCCCCATGTTGTTACATTTTTAGGTTTTGCGGAATTTGGCAAATCCACATTTGTGGGATCGTTTTATCATTATCTTATGTCTAATGGTATCATAGGTGATTTTACATTTTATGATTCAGATACTTTCTCTGGTTTTGAACGTAGAACATATATTCGTAATGCTAAACTTGATGGTGTAAAACGTTCTTTACGTACTACGGAAATTGATGGTTATTATCTCTCTCTACATTTTGAAAGGGATGGGCATCATTTTCAACTTGTATTATCCGATCGTTCTGGTGAAACTTATGGAAAAAAATATGTTTCAGATGCTACAAGTATTAGTGCAGATAAGGGCTTGAAAAATAGTAGGCATTTAGTTTTCTTTATAGATTCAACGGTGTTTGTTGATAGAGAAAAAAGATTGGATTTCAATAGCCTATTTAATAAATTATTGTCTCGAATGAAATCTTCTGAGATTTTTAAAAAGGAGATGGTTATTGATGTTGTCTTTAATAAGATTGATGATATTCAAAATAAGGATGAAAATATACAGGCTGAATTTAAATCGAGGGCTGAAACTTTCAAAAAAAAATTAGAGTTAGAAAGTGGATTTAAAATCAATAGAGTTTTTGAAATATCTTCACTCAAGATTGATGATAATGAACTCTTAATTGATTTTTTCAAATATTTGGTGAACTGTTGTGATTGCAAGAAAACATATAATCCTAAAGTTGATTGGGTCGCAGAATTATTAAAGTCATAAGATATGGAAAGTAGAAAATGTATGATCGCAGGATTACCTAGTTCGGGTAAATCCACTTATATAGGTGCTCTTTGGTATAATTTATGCAATAGTAATAAAAATATGCTTATGAGTGCAGGTGAACTGCCAGTACATATTGAGTTGCTGGAAAAATTAAGTGATTTATGGCAAAAAATCCAAAAAATTGAAAGAAATAGCACTGAGCAAAATGTAGTGGACAATGTATTGATAAACTTAAAGGTTAAACAGACTGGGCAAGAAATCGCATTAAGTGTTCCTGATTTTTGGGGTGAAAAATTCTATAATATCATAGAACAAAATAATACTGACGAGATTGATGAATGGTGTAAAGAAGCAGATTCTTTGTTTTATATGGTATGGGATGTCTCAAATGGTCTCTTTTATGATGATGATAAAATAGAGAATGAATCTGAAGGAGAGAAAGATGTTCTTCCTCTTGAAACCAAGACAATGTCGTCTTCAGCCATAAATATTATGGTCTTAAAATATTTATTTAGTCATAAAAAATTTAAACGGTTGGTATTAGCCGTAACTCGTTGGGATGATGTGACAAATAATGGAGATGATCCTGAAAATCCAGAGGTATGGTTAAAAAGTAAATCTCCTGCTTTGTATAATTTTGTTAAGCATAATTATCCAGATGCTCTTATTATTGGCTTAAGTGCGCAAGGTTGCGATTATAAAAACAAGAATTGGAACAGGGATGATATGCTTGAAAAAACAGAAAACGGTGTTCGTGCCTTTGTAAATGATACAAATGGTATATATTATGATTTGTCTAAGCCATTGAATTACTTGTTGCAATGAAAATACTGTTAGAACAGACTCTTCACGGTTATTATAAGGGACATGGATTGATTGCTACCTCTATATCTAATTTGAATCAGGAGGATGCTTCGCTAATGGCAACCCTTAGTGATTGGACTGGTTATCGTGGTTCTGAGGATGAAGATGATAATTATCTCACGATCTATCCTTTATCTTCAGGTAATTATATGGCTTTTGCTAAAACATGGTATGCCAAGGAAATGGAGAGACCAGGTTGTGTTTGGACTCATACTTTGTTGGTACCAATTGAGTGTTTCACGGGAAAATTCGATATTAGAAACTTATTGAAATTCTTTAGGAGACCCGTGAAAGACCAATATGCGATGTATACGGAAGCCTTGATTATTGATACCGAGGAGGTTTATAACTATAATGGGGATTCTATTTTTTCTAAAATAGACAAGATTGCTTTTCTGTTTATCTTCTCTGTGTTTTTGGGTGGATTTAGAGGCGCTTCTTTCGGAATTAATCGAAGTCAAAATGAGTTACAGATATTATTGCTATCTCTATTGCAGTATCTTCCTTTAAATATTCTTTTGGAAACTTCTGTTAGTAGCGGTTCTGAAACTATAAGAAAGATAAATAAAAAAAGTTTTTCGTTACAATTTATCATGGGTGGAAATACCGAAACTTTGGAAAGTGGTAATTGGAGAAGTGAACTTGAAGAGGATAACTTTACCAGAGGTTTGCAGTATCTTTATGAAGTTGCATGTAAGATGCATGATAATACTTCTTATTTGATACATCTATTTGATAAAGACATTGAAAAAAGCATTATTAAGTTTGAGAGTGTTATCAATTTGTTTAAATTGCTGGATTATGCTGTAGATAAAAATAAGAAAACTCCCCCTTATAGCGATGTTCTGGCTTATATCTTTGGTGCCTTTCCGAAGGGAGATGAAGGAAAAATTGTTAAAAGCAATTTTCTTAGTAAAAAAATTACGGATTATTTCTGTACAGATTCTGAATGTCTTAAGGAAATCTCCTTGCGTAATATTGATGAAGAAGATTGGAAGTTTGTCGATGTAGAGCAAAGGCTTCCGCATTTAAATACTTCAGATTTGTTAATTTTGTCTTCCAATCTAATTTCGCATGATAGTATATCTAAGACTCCATCGAAAATACTCTTATATGCATTTGAGTATTTAGATGCAGCGCAAATTAGTGCTATTGTTGAGATGAAATGGGACCTGCTGAAACATTTAATTATAGGAAATGACTCTTATATTACAAAAGAATACTGGTTGTGGTTAAGTCCAAAACACTTCTGTGAATACTTCCACACATTGCCAATTGAACTTGCACAAAGATTGAGGCAATGGGATATGCTGTTACTATCTGTCTTGCGTAATGAAGCACAGATTGGAAGTGCTTGGGCAAATGAAATCTTCAAGCATGTAGACTCTGTTGTCAATATTGTTTTTGATTACTTAAATAAAGAAGAACGATTGTATATAGATGAAAGTCTATTGAAGGGCTGTTTGTTGAAAACAAATGACTGCCTTGATTGGATGACAGCTCAAACAGATGGCGTAAAGAATGAATTCTTGCTTGATGCTTTGACATCTTATATTAATCCTTCTTGGAAGCAAGTTCGTGAATATCCTAATTCCTATTGGAAATGTCTTATAAATAGCAATAGTAAAAGACCAAGTTTTTTAAGCTTTACTTTTATGCTAGCTTTTCAACTATCGGGTTCATATTGCTTATGTTTCTTAAAAAAATCATTTGATGAGATTTATATGTTATTGAGTAATAGTGCATTTCCTGATAGCGACTGGAATAGAATCCTTGTCTATGAGTATAAATTCAAGTTTATTAGACAATGGGACAAATGTCAGCGTTTATGCTTGATGGTTATCTTTCATTTGTATAAGAATGGTTTTAAGAAGGATGTCATTAAAAGTATTTCTGACGATAAGAAAATTCGAGAACGCTTATTAAAATATTGGAAGAAAATTGATGATACTAAATAAGTATTTTTAAGGTATGTGCTTACTGCGTAGCTAATTTGTTGTATATTCCATTACAGCGGAAGGTATTAACACTTTAAGTATTTATCTTTGCATCAGAAATCATAAATATTTTGATATCGAAAAGAGTGTTGTTATTTATGCTGTAGCTCTTACGCTGTTTATGCAGAGCAAGAGTGCAAGGTTACTATTTGCACTTCGATTATCAATAAAAAATAATAATGGCAAAAAAAGTTTTTGTAAGCGGGTGTTATGACCTGCTACATTCCGGTCATGTGGAGTTTTTCCAGCAGGCATCACAGTATGGTGACCTTATGTAAGCATGTACCATCCGGGATGGGCGATTACCATCTCGCTGGAACCGACCTTTGAGGTGCGCGACCGCTGCGGTCTGTCTACCTCTACCCGTAAGATGATTCAGAAGATATGGCCGGTGAAGTTGCCGAAGATGGATCCGGAGATGCTCGCCCGACTGGTATTCTGCTTTGAGAACAATCCGGAGCGTCACGATGGTATCATCTCGGGTGCCCAGGATTCTATCGGTATCTGTGTTCCCGGTCTGGTGCGTCATTATTATGACAACAACTTCTGGCCGGAGAAGATTGAGAGTACGCAGGATGAGATGACTCTCCGTTTTCTGGAAGACCATCTGGTGATGATTCCGATAGAACCGAGAAGGGCAGGATGCAGTGTGGTGGAAGGTAAGGATATCACGCCTGAGAAGGTGAAGGCGCTGGCTGATGCAGCTGATGTCTGCTGGAAGGCGATTCTGGCGCACGACCTCGATGCCTTTGCGGCAGCATACAGGGCATCTTTCGAGGCCCAGATTGCGATGTTCCCGGGTATGGTGAATCCGTCTATCAACGGTGTGATAGAATCGGAGGCAAGTGTACAGCCGATGATTGACCGCTACAGCAACATGGAGGAGGTTCTGGCATGGAAGATGCCGGGAGCCGGCGGCGGTGGTTATCTGGCACTGGTAGTAAAGGACAGTCTTAAATTTGCAGAGAATCATGACGAAGCCATCCATCTTCAGATTCGAAGGGCATAACTATCTGGTGCCCTTCCTCATCATCAGCAGCCTCTTCTTTATGTGGGGATTTGCCCATGGCATCCTGGAGGTGCTGAATCCGCATTTTCAGGAGTCGTTCCATATCAGCAAGGCGATGTCGGCCTTGACGCAGGCTGCTGTCTATGGTGCCTACTTTCTGATGGCGCTGCCTGCCGGATGGATTATCCGGAAGTGGGGCTACAGGAGGGGTGTGATAACAGGACTGGTTCTCTTCGGTATCGGTGCCCTGATGTTCATACCGGGAAGCAGGATCAACAGTTTCTACTTCTTCGTTCTGTCGCTGTTTGTGATAGGCTGCGGACTGACCTGTCTGGAAACGAGTGCGAATCCTTATACTACGGTACTGGGGCATCCTGACATGGCGGAGAGCAGAATCAACCTGTCGCAGTCGCTCAATGGTATCGGATGGATTGTAGGACCGCTGGTTGGCGGTCAGCTTCTGTTCTCGGGTGTCAACATTGCTATTCCTTATGCCCTGGTGGGTATCTTCGTGCTTACTGTGGCGCTGGTTCTGTCAAGGATCAAGTTGCCGGACCCAAGGAGAGCGCATGAGGCGGATACGAACGAGATGGTGGAGGAGAAGCCGATGCGAGTGATGGCATTCGGTTTCGGTATGCTGACCTTGTTTCTTTATGTGGCTGCCCAGACGGGTGTGAACAGTTTCTTCATCAACTATGCTGAGGAGAGTATTCATATAGAGAAGCAGACTGCCAGTCTGTATCTCGCCTTTGGCGGAATGAGTCTGTTCTTTATCGGCCGACTGGCTGGTGGTGTCATCATGAATTATATCCAGCCAAGGCTGGTGCTGCTGGTCTGTGCCATCCTCACCTTTGTTGCCACATTGATTGTGGTGATATGTAGCGGAACCTTGTCTCTCATTGCGTTTTTCGCCCTGTATCTGGGAGAGAGCATCATGTTTCCGACTATCTTCTCGCTGGCATTGAGGGATGCGGGTACAAAGACCAAGCTTGCCTCTTCATTGCTTATCATGACGATAGTGGGTGGTGCGGTTGCTCCTGTAATCATGGGGTATATTGCGGATACTACGGGCAGCATGGCGATTGCATTTCTCATACCGTTAGTATGTTATGGGGTGATTGGAGGGTATGCGTTATCGAATCGCCACATTCCTCTTTAAATAAGATTAGCTGCACTCGGCAATTTGAAAGCAAACTTTCATTGCGCTCATTTGCATAATCTTTAAATAAAAGGAGGATTTTTCGAAAACCTACCCGTCCTTCCTTACCCTTAAGGAAGGCTCCACCTCTCATCTCGGTCTTCTCCCCTCAGGGAAGAAGAGGGAAACCGCTCCTCCTCGTCGCTCGGAACCGCTACGCTCTAAGGTTGGCGGACCATCAAAGGCCCTCGCCATGGTTGTGCGGGATGGGACCGCCTGGGAATAGCAGTTTATAGTTTACAGTTAATAGTTTATCGTTTACAGTTGATTTTGTAGCAATTTGATGATAACTTGCAGATTTCTTTTGATTTTCTTGGTGGTTTCGAGGAAAAAGCGTATTTTTGCGGCAGATTACAATTAAAGAATTTAAAAGGAGAACTATTATGGATACATTAGATAAAGAATTTTGGGAAAAACGTGAAGCTGCTATGAAAAGATTTATGGCGGCAAAAGAGCGTAAAAAGGCTCGTGTAGCTGAAATTACTAAGAGCCTTTGTGAGGAATATAAGGAACGAACGGGGGTATATCCTAAATATATAAATGTTTGGTAATGAAACCACTTCCTTTGGATATAATTAATGCTTCTGCTCCTTATGAGGTTTATTGGCATGAAACGTCTCGAACTTATCGCTTTAAAAGTGATTTTGGTGTGGTACTTGCTATTGGCTTTGATGATGATGACATCATTGAAAATGCAGAATCATATGTCTTTTCTATCATCAATGTAAATAAAACACCTTCTCCACGAGACTTGAAAATGCGTGATACGGTGATGCTTATCATAGAGAACTTCTTTAATATGAACGAAGCAGCTCTCTTGTATATTTGTGAGAGTGGGGATGGTAAGCAGCATATGCGAAGCCGTCTGTTTGAATATTGGTTTTCCTCTTATCAAATGAAAGATAAGTTTATTTTGATGCCTGTCAGTATCGAAGATATGGAGGGAATTGAAAATTTTGCAGCTTTAATTATTCGAAAAGATAATCCGAATGTTTTAGATATTGTAGCAGAATTTTCAAACACTGTGGCTATGTTTAGGGTAAAACCTAATAGTCATGACTAATTTCTTTTGATATTCTTGATGGGCTTAAAAGTCTTTACGACCCTTTCGGTTCCCCTTACAGGGGACAGAAACCCCTGCGGGAGGGTCCTTAACCCACTCCCAAGCCCTCGCCCTTTCCAAAAGGGCAAGGGATGTAACCGCCCTCCGGTGCTCAGAACCGCTTCGCTATAAGGTTGGCGGACCATCAAAGGTCTTCGCCATGTTGTGCGGGATGGGACCGCCTGGGAATAGCAGTTTATAGTTTACAGTTAATAGTTTACGGTTGATTTCGTGGTAATTTGCTGATAACTTGCAGATTTCTTGTTAATTGCTTGGTGGTTTCGAGAAAAAAGTGTAACTTTGGCGGCAGAAATATAAACTAATAAATAGGAGATAGGATTATGGCATTAGCAATTAGTGGTATCCCAATGCTGACAGGTGACGAGGCTTTAGCTTTCAGAGAAAGAGCTGAAGAAACATTGAAGAAGCGTGGTAGCATAGATTTCTCAAAGCAGCGTGCTGAGATGAAGGCTATTCTGGCAAAAGCAAAATTTTAAGTTAGTATTATGGGATTTTTAGCAGATAAAACGGTGTTTTAAGTGTAACTGCTTGCAATATAGATGTAGATATTATGAATAATATATTTAGATTTCATCCATTAGAGCGGCCTAAGGCTGATAGTCCCAATATGCTTCCTAATGATGAGCGTATTAATCCTAATATCGTTCCTTTAGAAAGATTACGGGCAATGGATGAAGACACTTATGAAGAAGTTGTGGCTGTGTGGGCATATTGCTGTGTTAGGTCTGAAGGATATCAGGAGGTGTATCGTGTTGGAGGTGCTGGCGACAAGGGAAGAGATGTGATTGCCTATATTGATAGGAAGAATGATATTTTTGATTTGTATCAATGTAAACATTATAAAGATAGAATTCGGTACTGCAGAAAGATATGGTCTATTCTATGAATAAAAATTTATAGGTGGCCATTGGCTTTAAAATAATATATAACTAGACAATATGGCACAAGAAATAATTCCTGATAAGCAAAGTGTACTTTCTTGCTTGAAACAGAAAGTGTATTACGTTGATTTTTATCAGCGTGAATATGTATGGACCAAGAATACGGTGGAGGTCCTCTTGAACGATATCTTCTATGCCTTCGAAATCTCGTATAAAGAACATAAGGATGAGGAGATGTCGCAAGAGGTGCTGGAAAAGTATAACTGGTATTATCTCAATGTCTTTATCACCAATAAAGTGGAGGGGAAGGTGTTTATCGTTGATGGTCAACAGCGCCTTTCTACGCTTACTTTGATTGCTACGAAGCTTTATCATATTACAAATAATGATAATCTCAAAGATATCCTCCGTGATTGCATCTTTGCGAAAGATCAGTTTAAAGGCAATGTCTTTTGTATCGATAACGACAAGAGAAAAGATGTGATGCAATGTATCCTTGATGGTACTGTGTATCAGGATGCTTATAAAAACAAGACAGAAGAGACTATCATCGAGAGATATGAGGATATCAGCAAGTTCATCGATGACAAGCGGTTGGATGATGTTGAATTGACCGCTTTCATCTATTACTTCCTCAACAGACTGGTTCTCGTGGAACTGTCTATCCAGAAGGATGATACGCCTATGGTCTTTGAGGTGATCAATGACCGTGGTGAGGCTTTAAAGCCTTTTGAGATTCTGAAGGGTAAGATGATTGGACTCCTTTCGAAAAGTGATACCAACAAGTATTCTGAGAAGTGGGATGCTGCATTGAATAGAATCAGCGGAAGAGAGGATAACTTCTTTGCTGATTATTTGAAGTCGCAGTTTGTGTTCAAGAAGAATGCCTCTCTGGAGAAGCAGATTATCAACTCCTATCACCGATATATCTTCGATTATAATGATATTGCTGATAAACTTTCTTTCAGAAGATCGGACAAGAAACATCATGAGAACATTAAACTGTTTATCAACAATGAGTTGGGTTATTATACTTCTCTTTATGCTAAGATCTCGACTTGTGGTGATGAATTTGTGCAATATAATCTGAATATCAATGATATCTCTGGGCTTTATCAGCAGATTATGGCTGCCTGTGATGTCAATGATGAGCTAACTGACGAAAAGATTCATGCGATAGCTAAAGAGGCTGATAGGCTCTGGGTGCTCTTTGTGCTGAATGGTATCTATGATAGCAACGATTTTCAGGATGTTTCTTATCGATTGAATGGGAAACTGAAGGGGTTGGATATGGCTTCCTATCGTGAAGTATATGACGAAATTATCATGCAGAGTATTAGGGAAAAGCGTAATGTTTCGGGAGAGGTTTCTTTGCTGGATTTCAATAGCTTTCTGAGGAAAAACTATACGAATACGAATCGCCGATTCCTGCGTTATCTGTTCTCTAGAGTTGAGAAGTTTATCTGTGAACATACGAATCAAAATATGCAGAATGATATCTACTATATTTCTACTAAAACCGGTAATAAGACGGGATACCATATAGAGCATATCCTCTCTGAAAATGAAAAGAACAGGGGGTATTTTAAGGATGTAGAGGAGTTTGAGGATCAACGTAACCTGTTGGGTGGCTTGCTCTTGCTGAAGGGGTTGGATAATATCTCTTCTGGTAATGAAGAGTATTCGGATAAGCTGAAGACTTATAGTAATGGCTTGGTCTGGGGACATTCGCTTTGTGAGGATTTTTATCATGCCAACAAGGATTTTGATAAGTTTAACAAGGAGTTATCTGGCAAATGTAATGTTGGGTTCAAAGCTTATAGTGTTTTTGACCAGAATGCGTTGATGGAGCGAAGTAGGTTGCTGTATGAAATCGTGAAAGTGATATGGGAGGTTTCGTAATTGATAGTATCAGCGAATCGGTACCATTATATTAGAGATCACTATATTCGTAGGCATAGCCCAATCAATGGGCTATGCTGATGAGTTTACTTCCCAAGGCTGTTTCTATACGAGCAATACCGAAAGACAAATCGAACTCTACCTTTTGCTCGGCAGATATTGCTGCGAGGCAATCACGGAATAATTTATTCTGTATCATAACGCTTAAATTTCAAATGCGCTTATAGTTCGTTGTCTAAGATTTCCATCATTTCTGCTGCTGTAATCACTTGCGGTTCTTTAGGGAAGTGTTTTAGATTACCTGTTACTAAGAAGGAGTCTTCCTTGGTCAGGCAGACTTCGTAGAAGACTCGGTCGTCCTCATCTAGCATTTCGCCAGCATAAGGAAAACGGGACGTATCAATGACTGCATATACCATTGCGTTCTTTTCTTAATCGTCTGACTTCTCTGATTTCTTCATTGATATCATCAAGTGACATATCAATGTTATTCTCTCTTGCTGTGTCACACATGTATTGGAACGCAGCCTTTGCTTTCGCAGTCACTTCATCTTCTTCTTCATTCTTTGCCTGAATGGAGAATGGAATGCACTTCGTGAGATATTATCCTGTCTAGGCTTTGAGTGAGCCTATCTTCAGGGCATGGCACTTCTTGTGGAGGATGTGGAATAAGAAATAATATTTACAGAATAAGCGTATGGATATATCATTTACATTAAAGAGGTTAGTTATACATTCCGAATGCTCGGAAAAAGTGAGGAAGAATTTGCATCCTGCAGAATACTTGTTTAACTCTCAGGTAGAAAAAGGATTCTTTGGCACAAATATAACGGTTGAAACAATTGTTGGTGAAAATGGTTCTGGCAAGTCGACATTGTTGGAACTGATGTTTCGTATGATTAACAATCTTGCAGCTATGATGTTTTGTCGAGTGGAATGTTCGGCAGCTGATGAACTGAAATATGTATTGGGAATCTATGCGGACTTGGAATATTCCATTGGAGGTAAAGAGATAGTATTGAAAATCAGAGATACAGCTGTGGCTTTGGTAGCTGATGACAAGAAAGTTTGTTTTGGCAATAATGGAATAGAAGAATTCAATGGTTTTGAAGATTATACCAATGCATCAGAACAAAAGATATTTGAATTGACATCCTCGTTCTTCTACACAATTGTTACAAATTATTCAGTACAGGCATATGTTGCATCAGATTACTCAGAAGAAAAATGTCTTGTATATGATAGGAAAAAAAAGTGTTGGAAGAAAGGCAAAGGAACTTGGATAAACAGCTTGTTTCATAAAAATGATGGCTATATGTGTCCTATCAATCTGAATCCTTACAGGGATGATGGGACAATCGATATGCATAATGAGACAGCATTGACCATGTATCGTATCACATCTCTGCTCATTGAGTTTTCAAGAGGTGATAAACATGGGCAATATTTACATGGATATGAACTGAAAAGCATTGAATACAAACTTGATCCATTCAAGTTAATCAAGGGCTTCAAGAGTGTAAACGCCAAAGAGTCTGGTATTCAGAAGTTGTCACGAATACTTAATGCCTTTAAGAAAGCTTGTAAGAGAGAAAACAGAAATAGTGCCGCCAATTTGATTTTAGGAAACTTCCAAATTCCTCTTGCTGGAGAAAATGATGATGACATATTGTGGATGGCACGTCTTTACTTGGTATGCAAAGTATTGTCAATAGCAGAAAAGTATCCTATGTACCAAAAGTTTAAAGCGATATCGAACCTGGAATTTGTTTTGTGTACAGAAGTTCCTTTGGCACAAAAAGGCATGTACAAAAAACTGGCTAAACACGTAAAAGACGACAAGTCACATATAAGCGTTAAAGTCTGGCAAACAGTATTCTTCTTATCTCGCTTAAAAAATGTACCAGATATAAACAACCTTTACAAGAAGTTTACCTATGACCTATATGAAAAATGGTTGGGAAATCCTCACATAGAACAATCCGTATACGACAGAATGTATTTCCTTCCGCCTTCATTGTTCTCCGTAAAGGTTATTCTGAAAAAGGTAGATGAGAATGGCAGGACAAAAGGTATTGTTCCCTTCAATCGTTTAAGTTCAGGCGAACGACAATTCATATTTACGACAAGTGCCATCCTATACCACCTTCTTAACTTACGTTCTGTGCGTAAGGGAAGACCATGTTATAGATGTTTCAATATTGTACTTGATGAAGTAGAATTATGCTTTCATCCAGAATACCAAAGGACTTTTATATTTGACTTCTTGCGAATAGTCAGTTTGTTGGGATTTCAAGACAGATGTAGCCTAAATATATTGATTACAACTCACTCGCCTTTTATTCTGTCTGACGTACCAAGTACCAACATATTGTACTTGAAAGATGGACATCCCGAAGACAAAAGTTCGCTAATTAATCCATTTGCAGCCAATGTGAATGACATTTTGCGACAAAGTTTTTTCTTGGAAAATGGATTCATTGGAAAATTTGCACAAAGGAAAATAAAACGTCTTGTTACCTTCTTGAGTACTAACGATGGGATGGGTAATGATTATAATATGGATTTGGCTCCAGCGTTGATCGAAAAGGTTGGTGATCCCCTTTTGAAAAGAACACTTTATAAGATGCTGAATGAATTCTATGTGAGAAATCCTCAAGTAAAAAGACATGACGAGAAAGAGGTCAGCAAGGAAGAGCGCATTGCGGAACTGAAACGTGAGTTGGAAAAATTGGAAAGGGAGGATTAGTCGTGCGAAAGATTTTTATTGACAGCAATGTTCAAGTTATAGCTGAAGAGTATCGAAATGAAGTTTTGAAGCATCTTCATTACGGTCCCAAAAACATTTTAGTTAATCCATTGAAGAAATTGAAGAGATTCAAAAAGTATTTTGAAGATGGGGAGGTGAAAGAATCTTTTGGTAAAGATGCCAATGGGAAAGCTATTTATGCACAGATTCCAAATGCAACTTCAACTATGTATCAGGATTATCTTCAGGTGGTAATAGACCGTTATCCTAATGATTTGTTGACTTTGCTTCCTTCGGATTTCACCGCTATAAATAATTCACTATTGGCAACATTGGGGAATGATGGCTCCTTACTGAATAAAGAGTTGAAAGTAGGAAGTAAAAAAGCGGATTCATTTCACAATCTTTTGATTTCTTCTTTGATGTATAATGAAACCAGAACTTACATCTATCCAAAGTTTCTAAAAAAGGTTGGCGTGAAGACATGTGTATATTGCAATGCAAATTTTGCTATTACAGATAATAATGGAGTAGCCTATTATACGGTAGATCATTGGAAACCAAAGTCTAAATATCCTTTCTTGGGTATCTCGTTTTTCAATCTTGTACCATGTTGTTTTTCGTGCAACAGAAATAAAGGTGATGATGATGACGAGTTTTTCCGTCTTTACGAGGATGACACAAATGCAGATTTGAACGTACTTCATTTCGAATTACCGCCAAAGAATGAAGCGGAATATATGTTGACGCATAATGTTGATGCACTATCTGTAGAGTTAAAAGAAAGCAATCCATTATATAAGGATGTTTGTGAAAACATGGATAAAAAGTTGCACATTAATGCCATTTATCAAGAGCATAAAGATGTGGTGGAAGAAGCTATTTGGCGAAAATACGCCTATAATGACGAGAATATAAAGGCTATGAAAGCTTCGTTTACTGGAAATAAGCTTGCCTTGACGGATGATGATGTCAAACGTTTTGTACTTGGTACGTATTATGACGATGAAGACATACATAAAAGACCTTTGAGTAGATTAATGAAAGACATGCAAAAGATGTAACACAAAAGCGGATAAAAGAGAAATGACAATAAATACCAATATTGACTATATACGCAAGATAGGAAGTAGCATACATTCCATGTCTTTTATTATTGGAGCAGGTTTCAGTAAGAACATTTCTGGTAAATATCTTTCATGGGCAGAACTGTTGAAGGATATGATAAATGATATGTATGCCAAAGAAATGCGCTCTGGTAATATGAACGAATGGGAAATCATAGATAAATATGGTTACTTGGGAATAGCCAGTGAATATATCAGAAGGAAAGGCTACCACGAGGCAATAGATGTATATATAGAGCAAAGAACGCCTATCCTTGTGGAAAATGAAGATGGAACATACGACTTAATCTTAGGAAAAGAGCATGAGGAGAATGTGGATGTATCTCTTCATAGGCGTTTGCTTGACATGAAAGTCAAGAACATATATACTTTCAATTATGACAATGCCTTGGAGGTTTATAGCGATTTGACTTCTACTTCTGAGCGCAGAAAAGAATTGGAGGAAACCTATGGAAAAATAGAACAGATAGATAAAACTTGGTCTAAATTGAGACAACTAAATAGTGATGCTAAAAAAGCAGAAGTTATAGGAACAACTGATAGTGTAGAGGTTGGCATTACGAATGAGGATACGAAAAGACAAATTGATGAAATTAAGAAATTGTCAATTGTCAAAAGTGTATGTGACATCTCTAATGATTCCGATGAGAACACAAGTGATACTGTTGGTAATGATCTGAAATTTGTCAAATCCGTAATAGATAAGTTGGAAAATTATAGACAGCAACTATGGGATTCTGTCAAGCAATGGAATAAGAATAAGGCGGAAGCCTATTATGTCGTGAAGAAAAGTGGAGATATAACGATTAGTGCAGGTAGAAATATATTTAAGTTGCATGGGTCGCTTAGAGGGTTTAAAGAAAGAAACGAGAAATACGGTTTTGACTATGATAATCATACTCAATATATCATCGCCCAAGAAGATTATGACACATACAATGAAAGACATGAGGCTTTCGTTGACTTGATGCGCATCAGTTTGTTGAAGGATTCTTATTGCATTGTTGGTTTCTCTTGTGATGACCCTAATTTTCTGTTGTGGATTAATTGGGTGAAGGATATTGTTGACAAGGAAAGATTAGAGAGAGAGGATAAGGAAGACACGTGCAATAAGTATTTTATTAATGTTGATGACAAAAGTTTGGATGCAGACAAAAGCTTGTTGCTCAGTAATCATTATATAAACGTTGTAGATTTATACAAGGTCTATCCATCTGCGAAAAGCAGGAAAGAAAGGCTTTCTT
>ERZ1035025.63-NODE-63-length-70415-cov-78.538658_pt1 | contig 70415 bp, 117 predicted proteins | sample MGYA00520619_ERZ1035025 | MGnify/ENA primary metagenome ERZ1035025 (study PRJEB33766, sample SAMN09781742) | gut metagenome | biome: gut microbiome | host: Homo sapiens | place: Madagascar | study: EMG produced TPA metagenomics assembly of the PRJNA485056 data set...
GCAGAACGAGATAGCTACAACAAGAAGCTAGTACACGCAACACAGCAGCTTGATAGTTTCTATGCTGCATACGGAAACTTAAAATCAAAGTAATATGGACGGAATGGTAATCAATAATTTGTCTGCACAAGCAACTACAGAATGTAGTCTGCTGCAACAAGAACTTCTGAAATCGTTTGTTGAGGCTAGAAAACAAAAAGATATTACAGAAAGCCTAATGAAAAGATTAGCGGTAAAAAAGATGAATGCGATAGAAGATATGTATGGAAACGTACATGTTACCAATGATAAATTTGGCGAGTGTGGTAGCGACTTTTACATTGATGCAACCGCTGATAGAATTACGTTGTCTCTAAAATATTACGTTTATATAATTCCATTGGACGGATTATCTAATCACGACAAAAGAATTGCTAAACGTTACAACTATTTCGTGTATAACTACGATACAGCCAATAATGTATCATCTGGTTTTAAGACATTTCGACCTTGGGGTGGTCTTACCGGTAGTTGCGATTGGAGTTACTCTATTGATGATATTCTCAAAAGTGATTTTCTAACAGAAGGCATTAGTGTTGATAATGCAATAGGTGGTGTGTTTAAAGTCTTTCTTAAATAGTATGCAGACAAATTGGACTCCAAATAATTCGTGTGTACTCGCAGGTGTTCCTCTTGCAGTTCCATCGAAAGAACAGATAAGCAAACTCTACATGCTTTTCTATTCTATGGTAGGCGGCTTTGCTAAAATTGTCAAGTCTAACATAGATGAAACATTCAAACTGGTATCGGAAGATGAAAAGCTATTTAAGTTTGATGTAAAGAGAAGAATGACAGAGGCGAAGGAATTTTCCGATGAATTGATTGACTTATTCAAAGAACGAATGAAAGCTGACGGCATGTCTGAGATATGGGATAAGCTTACTTTTATCATCAAGTTCAATCTACAAGATGATGTAAGGAAATGTTATTACGCGTTAGATAACCAATTTTCAAAGCATCATATTGAAAGACACAAGATGTACACAATGGTTGTTATGTCTGGAATATTGAGCGGAATGCTTGAATCTTCTGTTTCTGCATTTAAAAAGACAATGGATGAATATAATGGTTCTTGGGCAACCAATATTGCAGAATACTTTATTATTCCAATTAAGGGCGTTCATTCTCGTATGCGTAATGCAGTGGAAGCTATATATCCTGAATCTGTAGATAAGAAAGTGTTTTCAGAGTGCCCTGACAAACTCTCTCTCGGATTCGAAATCATCGGGAAAAAGGTGCTTGATTATAAACGTGCAGAAAAAGCACTCGCAAATGCTTGTATATTCAGTGGTCTTAATCTTGATATAAACGGAATTATCGTAGATGGAGAAGACGCACAAGATAACACTGGCACTCCTTGGAATGAAGCTCAATTAAGAGCATTAAAAACAGGCTATCCAGACTCCTCTAACAAAGATATTGCTAGAATAGTTGGCAGAAGCGTTTACGCGGTCATTAAACAAGCTAAGAAACTCGGATTGAAGAAATCTGAGGAGTATATTAGAGAGACTAGAATAGCTAACTTAAAACGTAATAAAAATGAAAAAGATTCCAACGCTGTACACAAAGAACAGTAAAGGTCGCTATCAGGAATACAAGATTCCTGACCTCGATATATCGAAGACGTTCTATCGAAAGATAAACGGAAAGTATGAACCTACGAATATGCTCTTGTACGACTCTATAGAAGAGGGTGTATGGGTAGTTACTCGACAGTCTTCAACAGTTAACATTATTCGTGCAGATTACCTTCGTGAGAGTTTCCACCTTGACAAGGCTGCCGACATTGAGCGTTTCCCTCTGTCAAAGATGGGACACATCAAGAAGGTTACAGAACGTATCATTGATGAGCTGAGACTTGGTAATACAGACACTAGAGTTATGACGAACAATGAGCTTGTAAAGCTGGTTGTCGGGCTTGTTTATAAATACAACGAGGAGGTGTAATTATGGAAGATTTACCTATTGGGTCAGAAATCGTCTTGAAGGTGGTTAAGACAGAGAAAGAACAATGTAATGGTTGTTTTTTCGATGAGATATGTAACAATATCTATGAGAATGTTTGCGGAGATTTTGACTGTAGCGCAAGCACTAGAAAAGACGGAAAGGCTGTTCAATTTAAAAGAGTGAAGTGATATGGAGACAAAAATAAACATAGCGGATATCCTAAAGGATAAGCCTGTCGGACTTAAATTTTATAGTAACACTTTTGGCTATATTAGTTTTAATGGTGTTCACAAAGATAAAGTATACTTCTTTTCAGAAGACACTAATGCTCATTCGGTCAAGCCAAATGGGAAAATGTATAATGGTGGAGAATGCATTATCTTCCCATCAAAGGAAATGCGTGATTGGGAGAAGTTCTCTTGGAAGAAGGGCGATGTCTTGGTTAGTAAAGATAATATGTATATTATCTTTGAAAAGTTTGAGGATGATACCTACACAAGATTTAAAGGTAAGCATTATCTTTGGAAAGAATTTAACGTAGAAGATTATAATAAAGAAGAAACCAAAATGTTAACTTCTGTATTTGAGAAAGCATCCGATGATGTTGCTCAGACTTACATCAAAACCATTGAGGAACACTTGGACGGCAAGCTCAATCTTGAAACTTTGGAGATTGAAAAGCAGCTTGAGTTCAAGGATGGGGATATAGTGGTATATGGAAAATCAGTAGCAATATGCCGAAAGATTTATAAGCATACCCTTAGTTTCTATGTTTCTCTAAATGAAATGGTTGGATTATTGTTTGCCGATGAGGTGGAATCATCTGAAGAGTATAGATTTGCTACAGAAGAAGAGAAACAGCAGCTCTTTGATGCTCTCGCAAAGAAAGGCAAGGCTTGGGATGCTGAGAAGAAACAGTTTGTTGATTTGAAGCCAAAGGTTGAGCTAAAACCATTTGATAAGGTGCTTGTCAGAGACTTTGGAAGCCAAGCATGGCAAGTAAGCTTGTTTGGCTATAAAGATAGCGATTCTTATTATTGTTGTAATGGTTGTGGTTGGAATCAATGTATTCCTTACATCGGCAACGAATCATTGTTAGGTACAACTAAAGACGTGGAGGGATAGATATGATTAGAGACGATGTAAAGATAATTGTAACACCAACTGGTGTATCACTTAAAGAAGCCTTGACTAGTGAAAAAATCAATGCAATCAATGAAGCTCATATCTATAGAGATTATGATAGTATTCCACATCTTAAACTCGCTGGCAACCCTCCTAGTGGCAAGGAAAACCGCAGAACTAGGAGAATGTTAGAACTTAGAAAAAGAAAGGGTAGATTATGAATGATGAAAGCATAGATGTAAACATTAGTTTTATCAATACTGATTATTTCTCAGTATCTGTAAGGGATGGGGCTATTTCAGTTATTGGTAGAATAACCAAGTCAGAGATGGAAAATTTTATAAAGGCTCAATATTTCGAGATTAAAGAGGTATTGGATAAAAATAGTAAGAAAGGAAGATAATTATGATAGACGATAAGAAAATAGAAGAAGCCAAGGAAGAAATCTATGAAGATAGATTTCTGTTAAATGGCGAAGAGATAGTCTTCAACAATGATGAAAAGGAAGAAATGTTCTACAAAGAGGACATCAAAGAAGCCATTGGACTAGGTGCTAAGTGGGGTATCAATGAGCTATTGAAGGACATGTTTCACCCTGCTAGCGAAGTTCCACGTAACGACAACGGAAAGGTTCTTGCGTTCTCAAAAGAATTCGGTAATAGAAAGCTCTACGATATGAACGATGAGCTTGATAAAACCACTTGCGATACATATAAAGAAATGTGGGAAGAGCAAGTCAATATATTCCATTTGTCTGATTGGATATTCGTAGAAGAGTTGTTTGACTTAATTACGAAAGGAGGCAACCATGATTAAGACAGTTACTATGTACTCTGTCGTTTGTGATAGATGTGGAAAGACCTTCATTGATGAGTTTAATGGCATTGGGGCTTGGGTAGACGAATGTACAGCCAAAGAGCAAACAATGGAAAGCGAATGGGCAGAGATAGGCGATAAGCACTACTGCCCAGACTGCTATGAGTTTGATGAAAAGTTGGATGAGTATGTTCCTAAAAAGGAAGGAGGTGAGCAATGAAAGAGCTTAAAGATTTGGTTGAGGGCGATGAAGTACTAGTTAGAGGTATGCATCACAGACGTATCGCCAAGGTTGATAAAGTGACAAAGACTCAAATTATTATTGATAACACTAGATTCAGAAGAGATTCGGGCTGGCAATGCGGTAGTAATAATTGGATTGTTAGAAGAATATCTGTTCCTACAGAAAAGGAAATATCAGATGTTAAAGAAGAGAAACTTCGTAATGCTCTCGTCTACGCTATCAGTTCTTTTGATTTCAAACGCTTATCAACAGATGAGTTAAAACAAGTGTACAATATTGTAAAAGGTAAAGAAAATGAAAGAGAATAAACACTCGTTAAAGATAAGTCGTAGCTACTTTGGCGATACTACCCTTGATGGTTATCCAATAGCTACATATTCGAATGATGAATTGAAGATTCTAAAAAACCTGCTAACACAGGTTTTGGGTGTAGTGAACGAATATATACATCTTTAAAAAAGTAAAGCGTATGGCAGCAAGATATAATTTTAGAAAAACCATTTTACACAGATTGGAAATCTGTTGGAATGTGCTCACACATAAGACTTTTATAGCTTATACAACTGATGATATAGGTGACAAATGGAGTCTTATAAATAACATAGAAAGTCTTGAACAATTTGGTCAATGGCTTGTAAGTGGTGGGTATAAGGAGAATAGCAACTATAAAAAGTAAAGCGTATGTTGTACGAAACAAAAAAAAAGAACAAAGGCTTATGAATATATTAAGGGTATTCTCGATGCCGAATTTGAAGAGCATCAAGCCTACATGAAAAGAGTTGAAGAAGCCGTAGGCTTCGAATTTGAAAAATATCAGGGCTATCAGCCTAACAGTAGCTTGCTGCGAGAGTACGAGATAACCGCTATCTGGGTACCTTCTGAGCGTTACGATACGCTAGATAAGAAGGTGTGGAAGAAGATAGACGGTGTAAAATTGGAGGACGGTTACTATATAGCTATTGCGCCTAATAAGCGATACAAGCAAGGTAAAGCTGTCGCCGCCGTACTTGCCTCCTATAAAGCTGTTACCAATCATTTCAAGATATTGAATGAGTTGGGCATAGGGGATTCTCAAAGTGGTTCTATCTCCATCACTCAGCTTCTCCGTCACAAAGACCGCATTTTCGCCTTCTTCGATGATGGCATCCGATCAGAGAAATGCAACTCCGATTTCAGAGAAATCACGATAGGTGAGTATGAGGATTTCATTAATGGTAAAGATTAAAGCGTATGGATAAGTTAGAATATATTACAGGAGATTTGGTAATGACCAATGGAGTGCCTTTAGGCACTGCCAAAGATGTCGTTTACCGAGTAACATCATCAGACCCATCAAAGACTTTGAAGTTGGACGATGGAACTGTACTGAAAGGTGTTGTCCGCTTAGAGAACATCGAAGGTGCGGAATTTGGAGAGAAAGGTTATCTCTTAGGCGATAGCTGCGCTTGGGTTAAGGATATTGTTCCGATTCCTATCACTCAGAAAATTCTATGTAAGAATAAATGGGAAGTAAATGCTATTGACTATGATTATAGCATCAATGATAAGCTATACTTTCGTGCGTTCCCAGTAGGAAGGAAAGCAGGCTGTATTGAATTAAAAGCCTATAACAATATTGCTCCATCTGATAGCTATGACGTATGCCAAGATGATTTTTATCTTGGGGCTATTTCATACGTGCATGACTTGCAGCACCTTCTCTTCGGTCTTGGTATTAATCACAAAATGGAGGTGTAGGTATGGCAAAGTGTCCTTTTAATAAATATAAAGAGTGTCAAGAATCAGATTCGAGATATTGTTATTGTACTCTTCCATGTGATGTGTATAATAATTATAAGAATAAGTTGTTAACTTAAAAGTATAGACATATGAAATTAGGAGAACTCAGAAAAATCATAGCAGATATAGACACAGTATATGATAATTGTGATGTAACTTGTTATGAGAGCAATGGTAATTTAGGATATGCAAGTATTGCAACTACTGCTTATCTTGGGAAGACGTATGTAAATCAAGGCTATCCTATACGTAGAACATTTCAAATTCAATTTGAATTACCAGATAAAATTAAAAATAATTATTTAAAGTAACTAACCGCCCTCGGGCATAATTTTAAAGATATGACAAAAGAAGAATTAAAAGCAAAGGTTGCCAAGCAAAAAAGTATTATCAATGATGCTAACAATCAGATTTGTTCTGATTGTGAAGGAGTACATCGAAAGTCTACCATACAAGGTTGGTGACAAAGTGAGCTGTTCAAGATGTAATGTATGTTGGATTGCAAGCATTATTCCAGAACGATATTGCGCAAGATATTCTGGCAGTATTGAGGTAAGAATCAATCCTGCTAAGAAAGATGGAACTCGCTCCAATAGAGAGTTTGTTCTATTGAGTATGGAAGTTGATAATATCAAAAAGATTAGTTAATCATCCTGCAAAGGATATAAATAGATAGTAATATGAATACAGAAAAATTAGAAAGAGCAAATATCTTAGACAAGAGTTTAATTCCTAAAGTAAATGAACTCTTAAATATGTCTCCAAAATCAATGCGTAGTAGTCTTGCTGATGCTATTTGTGGGCTTTCAGAGTGTGATGAAGAGTTTAAAACAAAATTCAAGCAACTTCTGAATGAAACAAAACAGAGATTTCAGAAAGAGTTTGATGAGATTTAGTAACTAACCATCCTGCAAAGGATATAAATATAAGTAATATGAAAAAGATTATTTTGGCAGCCTTAGTCGTTGCAAGTTTGTTCGCTTCTTGCTCTAGCGAGAAGACTTTTAAAAAGAAAGATGGCTCTACGATTACAGCAAAGCTTATGGCTGGGCTAGTAAGGAAAACAAAGTAGAAGGTGTTAACTACGAGTTGAATGCTCCAGATGTTGTAGTATCTATCATCTTTGCCCCATCTGTTATCGCTCCAGCTTTGCTGACAGCTTACGATGTATGGGAGCCAGTATCATATACTGAGCCATCTAAGTAATCAACCACCCTCTCCTGCAATAGGGAGAGGGTAAAAATAAGAGAATATGAGATTAAGTGAATATAAAGCAGGTACTATCTTAGTTGATGGTGAAGGCAAAGTGTTTATCCATGATGGTTTTATTAACGCTGATGGATATGGTGTGATTATTGGTGAGGATTCTGATGGAATGATTCAGAAATCCAATGGTATTGGTAACTGGATGAAGTGGCACATTAAAGGTATTGCAACAAAAGAACAGATTAGTGAGTTCTTTGCCAAGGTTCGCAAAACACAGAAAATTATCAATTACTAAGGAGGGTAAAAAGAAAGTATATGGCTAATATGGAATTTGGAAAGTGTGATATTTGTGGCAAAGAGGCTGCTTTATCACGTACATATTTTAAATACAGAATAGGTAGTTGTGAGTGTTGTGGAAGCAAATTGCGTGATGGCTCAAATGGACATTTTGAGGTTATGCATCATTGCAATAAATGTGTTCCTCATTTACCTACTGTTATTCATCCTTTATTTAAGGCTTTAGATGGTAAAGTTTATAGAGCAAATATTACTAACGTTTTGCCATTTGAAATTGAAGGTAAATACATTATCGAAGAACCAGTAATTAAGGTTGATAAGCAATGAGTAAAGAATCCGTAATACAAAGCATGAAGGAAGATTTAGATTATCGTAATGCTTTCGGAAAATATATAAGTTCTTGCGAAGGCTATCTTTTAGCTATGCATGCACTGAGTGCGCCTAGTGTAGCAGAAGAATATGCTAAATGGAAATTAATTGATTTGGGGCTATTATGATAAGAGAAGAATTACAAAATCAATTCGGCATTGCTATCTGTGAGTATTGTCGTAAGCACGTCATTTCCGAATATAATCTTCGAAAAGGATGGGTTTGCGAGAAGAGTTATCATAAGGAAGCACAAGATGGCTATGCAGCAGAAAATAATATAGAGTTGGAGGATTAAATTATGGACAGAAATCAAGCTAAAGAATTTTATCCTATTCTGCAAGCTTTTGCAGAAGGAAAGGTAATTGAGTGTAGGACAAAACCGAGTGCCGTAAAAGGTACAGATGTTCCGAATGATTGGACGGAAATGAAAGAGATTGAGTATTGGAACAATATCGAGTATCGAATCAAACAACAAAGCGAAGCAAAGTTCCGACCATTCAACACCGAAGAAGAATGCTGGCAAGAAATAAGAAAACATGAGCCGTTCATTAAATACAAGGTCATAGAAAGCAGTAAGGACGTTTACATTATTCAAAGAATAAAGACAGACGGAATCGAAACAGATGTTGAGCGTCTTGATTTTGAAACGGCTTTTGAATGGTTCACCTTTGCCGACGGCGTTCCCTTCGGTGTAAAAGTGGAGGAATAGTTATGGCGTATTGTTTTTGTGATTTTTGCGATTACAAGGATGAATGTAAGTACTATCGGAAGGTAGTTGTTTGTCCTTATTTGAAAGAGGAGGAATAGTTATGGTAATTTCAAGAAAGAAACAATTTAATTATGTTTTGAACCTTGATTATCCAATTATTGGTAATAAAGTTCAAATAGATTTGGATGATACAGATAGTATCACCTTTTCTCGCTTTGTATCAAAAAAGGCAGTAGTAATGTGTGCAAATAGGTTAGAGTATATTTTGGCTAACAACCCAGATAACTTTGACCTTGATATAGAGTTAAGCAATTTGCATGAAACCTTGCGATTTGCAGAGAAGAATCTTAAAGTCGCAGGTGGAATAGAAGAATGGAATGGGAATACGGCATGGGTATGTGTTAATTCTTTCGGCATGGAACTTATGTTTGCATCTAAGCCTCATAAGGTTGATGATAGTTGGCGAGATAATAATGGATGCTGTAACTGCCTAGAACTTCCCAAAGGAACTATCAAAAAACTCATCGGAAGAGAATTGTCTTGGAGCGATGAGCCAGTCGAACTTAAAGAAGAATAGCTTATGTATAGACCGATTACAATGTATCAGATTGTTTGCGATAGATGCGGAGAAGTATTTGGAGGTACAGATACTTGCTCTGCACTATTCCACGACAAGAGTACTGATATTGAAAACTTCTCAAACTGGAAGATGATTGATGGTAAACACTATTGTCCTGTGTGCGATGGGGTGAGGTCATTAATGGAGTGTATACCTTTAAAGAAAGAATAGTTATGGCAACATATAGAATAGTAGATATGTATCGTAAAAGCATGGCTGTTAAAGGCATACATTACGATTCTCAGGATAATCCAATCCTTGCTTATCGTGTAGATAAGAGACATTCATTGTTATTTGGACTTATCCATTATTGGGACTATGGCGCATATAACCTTTGCCCAACGTATTTGTTTTCTTCTATCGGTAAAGCAAAAGAAGCTATATTGAAGGTAGACAAAAGTAAAATAATAACAATTTTATATGAATAGCGTATGAAAACAGAAAATATCAAGTTCAAGGCTAAGCAGCTCAACTCAGGAAAATGGTTTGAGGGCGATTTAGTACGTCTTGGGAATAGGGTATGTATAGGAGGAGACCATATAAAAGATGGTATAACTGACGTTGACCCTTCTACAGTCTGTATGTTCACAGGGTTGAAAGACTGCAAAGGCAAAGAAATTTTTGAGCACGACCTTCTGCAAAGCCAAGAAACAAAAGCAATATATGAAGTAGTTTGGAATCAAGGCAACACTAGTTTTAGTTTAGTGAATACAGAATGCCCTGTTCTCTATCCAAATACTTTAGGAGGTATGTTGCGTAATAGACGACTAAAAATTGTTGGTAATAAATTCGATGAGAAGTAGCATGGAAAAACAAATAACAATTAGCATAGAAGAGTACAACAAGCTCATTGATATGCACACGAAAAGAGATGAACTTCCCGAAAAGATAGAAGTAAAGAAGTTCACATCAAAGTGGTGGAAATGGCTCAAAAGAGCATCGTATTCACTCTTTCACTACAACAAGAATGTTGAGCAACAGAAGCTTATCAAGCGTTGTATCAATGAAATGTCAAGTGTTTTACTCGATAATCTGTATGGTTATTGGAGAGGTGATTTGTCTGATTATCTCAAAGATAGAAGCAATTTAGAGTATTTTATGAGAGGTTACAAAAATGATGTCTATCGTTACGTAATGGAATGGTTAGACAAAAAGAAGTAGCGTATGAAGAAAAAGATTTTAGACTTAGCCAAGTCAGCCGTTTGGTTCGTCTTGTGCTTGCTCGTAGGTGCGTTGGCTTTTGAAGGTGTTTGCTCATTGGCTAATAGAAAAGAACCTGCAAAGGAATTTAGTACAACAGTATTTAATACGAATGGGCATGACTATCTGCTTGTGGACACGAAACATGGTGTTTGTGTTATCCACGCTGAAAGTTGTCCTTGTCATAAAAAGAAGTAGCGTATGAAGATTAGATTAGCAAAGAAGATAATGAAAGCCAATTTAGCGGTATATCCTTTTTATTGGCACAGAAGATGGACTCCCTACCATTTATATGTATGTACAGTAAATAAGCCATGGGGAGCAAAGAAAGACCACCGCATCACCAAGGCGATAAGTTTAACTAAAAAGAAGTAGCTTATGGAAAAGAAAGTATTGACCCTCACCGTTAGCAAGCAATGGTTCGATATGATTGTGGCTTGCGAAAAGACGGAGGAGTATAGGGAGATTAAGCCGTATTGGGTATCACGATTGTTTCAAAACAATAGCAATATTGTTGATGTGCAATATTTAGCTTCAGGTTTAGTAGGGCGCACGGATTTGATTAAAGGCTATATTGGCGCACATAGAATAGTGCCAAAGCCATATACCCACATCCTCTTCATCAACGGCTACCGCAAGGATAGTCCACGTATCGAGAAGGAGATTGTGAGTATCACCATCGGCAAACCTAGAAAAGGTCTTTGCCCCGACAAATGGCTTGATACTGAGTTTTTTATCATTAAATTCAAGTGATATGAATTACATACAATGTGATGAATGTAAATATAGATTAGTCTGTAACGGAGAGCCACTTACTAGTGGAAGTACAGGAAGTTGCGACCATCGTGTTATCAGCAATACTCCTATATTTCCAAAGATTAAAACACCACCAGATGAAAGATACGCTGACATTTGGAATTGGTAAATATTCATAAATTAAGTTTAAGGGATATGAAAATAAAGAATTTACCTAAGAAGATTTATCTCAATATCTGTAGCAATGAAGATGAGGTAGATTACAATGAGCTGAACGGGGTAACGTTCTGTACAGAAAAGATTGGTGTTACCGATTGTGATACAGAAAACGTTCCTTACGTGAATGCTGCATCATTATGGCACGACCTAAAGGAAGAGAAGCCACCATTAAAAAAGTGGGTAATGTTCCGATATAGTGGTAGAGGCGTAAATCCTACGTCTCTTCACCACGGAGCGATGAGTGATGCTGGATGGATAGTCACTAGAGGAGACGGAACACATCGTATTGAAGCTCTGTATGAGTGCTACGATAAGATTGAGTGGCTTGACTTTGATGAACTAAAATAGCGATAGCGTATGACAAATAAAGATTTTTTTAATGCGTATCGTGGAGAGCCTGTTCTTTATAAAGGTAATGATATTGGTGCATACGTTGCAGGGTATGTAGAAGAAAAGTATATTATCCTTGGGTTCTATGATGACAAAGGATGTATTCTCGCTTTTAATACAGATGTGAATGTGGATGAGGTGTATGAATCATACCGATTTGCAAAGTTGAAGTATTTGGAAGTGATAAAACATCAGTAATATGGAAAAAGAAGAAAAATGTTGTGGTAACTGCCTTTGGATGGGATGCGAAGACATCTTAGGCAATGGATGGTGCTACAAAAAAGATTGCGAAACATCTTGTGATAAGGTTTGCAAGAAACATGAATTTTAAACTTTAAATATTTAAATGGAAAATAACAATTTGACATTAGACGAGTTTCAGCAGTTAGCTCTAGAGACTGCTATTTATCCTAACCCTATCATTTATCCTACATTGGGATTGACGTGAAGCTGGTGAAGTTTCCGATAAGGTTAAGAAAGTGTTGCGTGATAACAATTCTGTTTTTACAGATGAAAAGAAGTTGGAAATTGCCAAAGAGATTGGTGATGTACTATGGTATTGCGCAACCCTTTCTCACGATATTGGATTCAAACTTAGTGATATAGGAAAAATGAACTATGACAAACTTCACTCTCGCCAATTAAGAGGAAAGTTGCATGGTAGCGGTGATAACCGTTAGTTTATGGTATGGTACTCTAAAGTAAAAGGTCTTACAGAGAAAGTAATTGAGTTATATCCAACGATGTCTTCAAGGGAAATAGCAGATGCTACTGGATTTGCCAAGACTACTATAATTCGGTGTGCTGCAAAGAATCATCTTAGGCACACCGAAGAAACACAGAAAAGAATTGATGAATACGTAAGACAACGGAGGTCTTCTGGTAGAAAATCATACGATTATTCTAAACTGAGTAAGAAGATTACTCATACAAGAAAGATGGAATCGTGGCGTGTAAGAAGCGGTCTAGAACAAAATACAAAATATAAAGTTCGTATCACTCCAAAGCGCATACAAAATGCAATGTATCATCTTATGCAAAAGTATGGTTATTTTTATGAAACCGTAGACAAAACTGAATTATATTACGATTCGCAAACAAGACGTGTGAAAAACGAGAATTACTATACTGAAAAGTATGGAATCTCTTTTACTCAGGCTGACGAATAATTTCTGTGCATTATCTATATGTTTAGGGGTGGCTACACATCACGTGCGGTCACCCCTTTTTTGTTTATAAATCAATAACCAAATAAAAACATTAGAAAAAACTAAGAACGTTTATGTAGCTTTAACTTCCAGTATATCCAACCTAAAAATGCGAGAATGCCTATAAAAAGACAAACTGATGCTATCTTACCTATATTCAAAAAAACTTTATCAGTCTTTGATAGTTGTTTCTCTACATATACTTTATCTTTCGATATTTTACTTATCACTGAGACTAATGAGTCACACTTGTTATGATATATCGACGTACTATCCTTGTATTCTTTAAGACTAGAAATACTATCTCTCAGCGTTTGTACATATTCCTGTGATATTTCGTGATATTCGTAATGGAATCTATCTTCTCCAATTTTATTTCCATTTGCGTCATATTTCGAGGCTGTGCTGTCTCTTATATGCGTCTTCTCTTTTGTGGTGGACTTCACGGATTCCTTATGTGATGCTTTATAAGATTCCAACTCTTTAATAAGCTTTGCGTTAAAGAGTGAATCCCACTTAGCCTCGTTACGTTTATCAGTGATGTATGTCTGTTTTTCTATCACACGTTCTTTCGTCTTACATCTACAGAACATTGATAGAATCAGCATTGCTACTGCAATAGCAATTACAACTCTTGTTATCTTATCAATCAGTTTCATAAGCTTACTGAATTACAATCGTTACTTTTTCCTTTTTATCCCAAGCTGTCTTCATTGTCTGAATGAGCTTGTCTGTCCAAAATCGAGAATCGCTAACCCATCCTTTCTTGTCGTTTTTACCGATAAGAATACAACCCTCTGTGTCTTTTGCAGAGTTACCGCTATGTATGCGTATTCCTTCAAATCCTTTGACGCTCAGAAGTAATGGCAACATCTTCTTGAATCTGTTGGAGTAGGTATATACGCATTCATAACTGCCGCTTGGAATTGCAGTCTGCCCATACACTTTTTTTTTCTTGATTTCGTTCAACTCCATACTTTGGTTCAATCCTCTGTCTGTATCTTCAAGAGTATTGCATCCGAACAATTTGCCATTCACGTACAGACGGCTAATAGTATAACCATCCTTCTTCCAAGCCCTATCAATTAGTACTTCCATTTTTGTTTTCCTCCTCTTTTTTATCAAACTCCTGATTCAATCTCTCCAATATCGGTTTCCAATAACTCGGCAATGCCTTCGCAAACTCAAACCTCAGAATGTAATAAATAACTCTGAATGCAACATTCTTAGGGTACGCCTTAATGAGATTTTTAAACGAATTGCATATATACACATAGCAGAATATATACGTAAGCATTTTAATCACGAATAATGCTTCTGTATTGTCGTTGCAACTTACCATGATTCCATACATGACATACACAATAACAATATACAAGAGCATTTCTAAAAGTGCGTTCTTGAACTTCGATGCAGAAAAGTTCTTGCATCGTACAACACTCACGCCGTCAGCTCGCATACCACAGAAGATGTTGAAGCCAAAGGCGATAACCAACGCCAAAACAAAACCTTCTGTTGGCGTTGCAAAGGCAAGTATAGCTGAAAATATAGTAACACCTATCTGCCGAATTTGCGAAGAATCTAATAAATCTATCATAATCTGTTATCCTGAATAATAAATAAAAATAAAGTTTCGGTCTTCTGATGCAAAGATAGCAAAAAAAACCGAAACTTCATTCAGAATAACGAAAAACTTTATACTTTTAAATCATGATACGGCAATTCTCCGTTATTTAAGAAAGAAATGCACTCATCGAAAATCTTACGTTCATAATCGAGCGCATTGATTTTAGGAAACCATTTCTTTATTTTTTCGTCATTGCGTTTAACCATTTCACCCCAAAGAACACACCAATCATTAATTGTGATGTTGTCGTTTTTAACTTCGTGCCAAGAGTCTTTCGCCACATCCTTTGTGTAGAGCTGGTTAATGAGACAAAGATGTAAGTCTGCCATTTCTTCATCAAAATGGCACTCACCAATCTCACATTGAACTTGCTTCATCATATCAAGCATTACACCGTCATTCATTCCAACTTCGCAACAATCAGCCATTGTTGCAACACAATTCTTAATAGTCTGTATATCGTTGCTTGCCAATATGTTTTCAAATACCTTTTTCATAACCGTATGTTTTTAATGTTACTTCAGAAAATACTCTCTGATGTTGTATACACCATCCTTGTCTTTCAACAAATCGAGTGCAAGGCTGTGGGCATACTTAACCAGATGTTCTGTATCAATGTCCTTAACATCTTCCTTGCCGAGTATCTTAGCAATTGTGCATCCGTGGTCGCTTACAACCTGATTCATCGCAACGTACAAAGCGTAATCGTTGTAATAAGGTTTCTCCTCTGTTGCAAGTCCGAGACCGGTCATTGCATTGATCCATGTCTGCATATCCCAGGTTACTGGTGGATTCATACCGTTTGTAATCTCAGAAGCTTCCTTCTTCGTAAGATAGTTCTTCCACTTGATAGCGCAAAGCTTATCAAGATACTCTTGTGCCAACTCTGGGTGCTTGGATGCCATATCCTTCATCATGCAACGCATCGTATTACCGAATACGTGCATATACTTTACGTTTGCTGATGATGCCATCATTCCGTACAGCTCATCAAATTTACTCATAATATCTTTTGTTTCCATATCTTATATATTTTAACCTATTATCAAATCTCTCAACTCTACAAAGTCCTCCTCTGTGAAGTTGATGCTTCGCTTGCTTCCAAAGAGGATAGCAGTAGCAATTCCATCTGGCAGGTCAATAGACACAACTCCTTTGTCGATATGTCCGTGTATAAAACCTACATCGAATTTGTAATCTTCCACGGATTTTAGCATCTGCATCATATCTTCAAATATCGTGTTGGCATCTATGTTGCCGTCTTCATCGGCGATGAATAGGGTAGCGTTGTCAATGCTCTTGCCCCAACTATCTTTGTGCTTGGCGATGATGTTGTGCGCCGCACGTTTCATGTACACTGATGGTATGGCGAGCATCTGGTTAGCCTTAACCATATCGTCTATTCTAGCATCTGCCCACAAATCAAGCGATGTAAGCAGTTTCTCTTTCAATTCTGTTACGTTCATTTCTTAGTTCCTCCCTTCTTTGTTTTGTTGTACCAAGCGAGATATTCTTGCCAAGTCTTATCGCTATGATTAGTCATATAATCGTTGAGCATAGCAGATTTCTGCTCCTCTGCCTGCGCTACTTCTTTTCTCAGTCGTTGCATCAAGGACAAGTGTTTCTTCAATGCCTCCTGTCCTTGCTGAGTGCTTTCGATACGAGGGCGTATGATGCGCAATTCCTCGTCTTGTACGAGCTTAGACACATACTGCAAGCTGTTGACGTATTCTTGATTCTGCATCAAGTACTGACGTTGTGCGCCCGTAAGATTGTCTTCTATCTTGTCTATCTCATCCCATAAAGGGGTGGAAGACTGCTGCGCTTGCATATTTATAGATGCTCGCTTCTGCTGTATTGCCTCATACACCTTTTGTAGTTCGGCATCCATCGTTGGCGGCTGCTGCTGACTTGTGCCCATATCAAGCAAAGGGCTGTTTCCAAAATTCATCATAATCAATATCTTTAAGTTGGTGATATATTATAGAGAGGTGAGAGGGCATCCACCAACGAGGGCAAACACCCCTCACCAACTCATTTCTTTTTAGTCCTTTTTACAGACTTTCTTGCTCTGTTACGCTCCTGTAGTGGGAGTTGATGTTGCAGCACATCCGCAAATGCTTGCAGATGGGAGAACTGTAACAGTAGGAGTACTCTGGAGTCCGAGGACACCATCAATCTTGCGGCAGCACTTCTCGTTAACGTAAGCCATCATAAGCTTCTCCTTGTAAGGAGTGAGGGCTTCCATCACGGCTACCTTCTTGTCGAGGTCATTATACTTTGCTTGCAACGCATCGTACTGGTCTCTCTGATTCTTGTACAAGCCGAAATCAGCATCAACCTGAGACTTGTAAAGACCGAACTCAGCCTGCATTGCACGGCGGTTCTCGGCGTTGATAGCATCGTTAGCACCCTTATACATAGAGAACTTCTCAGCGATGTCTGTCTCTCGCATAGCGTAGAACTTGTTAGCGGTGTCGAGCTTCATACCGAACATGTAGGTAAGCAACTTCACCTCATCATCGCATTCCTTCTCCATTACCTGCAAGGCAGTTGGCTGATTTGAACTTGCGTTAGCCCCATAGGCGTTGATGTTCACGTTCTCAGGCATATTGCTGCCACCGAGTGAACCAAACACACTGCGGTTGTTACCGCCAAGCAACCAAGCACCAGCACCGAGTGCTGTGCCGATGATACCAAGGGTAAGACCAGCATTACCTGTAGCCTTAGAAGCATAATCGTCATGCTTTTTCCCCTCTTCGTAGATTTTCTTCTCTACGACCTTTGCATCTGTCATTTCCATTATACAATCTTTTTAAGTTATCCTTAATATTAACTAACACTATTGTAACGTTACGGATGCAAAGGTACAAAGAATAGGGTAGAGTAAATATAACTCTATCACACTTTCTTTTAGTGATTGATTATCAGGGATTTAAGGTGATAGGAGGTAGTATCATAAATAATAAAAAAAGAGAGGTAACCACTTACCTCTCTTACTCAACTTGTAAGGAATACTTACATGTTCAACTATTATTTTCTCTTACTCTTAATGAAGTGTAGTATATCCCACTTCTTCCAATACCTAGTGTGTCCTCGTTTCTTACACTCGCCATTCGGAATGTCACCCCTAGCAACCATACGATTGAGTGTAGCATCAGAAACGTGCAATTTCTCCTTAACTTCCTCGGTAGATAGCATCGGGTTTAGCATATCGGGAATGATGTCGCACAATCTATCCAGGTCATCATCACTCATTCCGCAGGCGGTGATTTTCTCACCATTTCGCTGTTGCTCGTCAGCCTTAAAGCAAGCATCACTCAGCGCCTTCAGAGCTGTTCCGAGTATCTTATAATTCAATATCTTTCCCATATTATGCACAGATTTTACGTCCTAACTTGGTTCGACTTATAAACATGTCAAAAAATCCGTATATATAAAACATTGCCGTTACTACCATAATAGTAAAGCAGGAATCTATCATGTCATTTGTAGTGTACCAGCTCCACTCCACTATGTGAGCCGCATTGATGCTTGCAAAGTAGAAGAAGGGAATGCGGTATCTCCAACATAGGAAGAAAAATCGGCTTGCCAGTATAAGAACCATAGGTAGAACATATACCATAAAGTAGATGAATAAATAGCAGGGAAAATTCTCATTGTTTGTTATGAACATTTCCCTTGGATGCTGTGAGAAATCCCACATACCGTATGCGTGAAAGCACATAATAATTATTGGAACATACTTGCAGAACCAGCGAAAGAATTTCAGAATCCTTCTGCTATACCGATTTCCGTGCTTCATAAGCATATCCATCAGCTCGGTAACGTCCACATTCTTTAATAGCCGTTGGACTTCGGCTTCGTCTTCTTTAGTCATAATTCGTTGATTTATAGGGTTGATTTAAATTAAATGATGGTGCAAAGATACACTTTTCTGCACAAAATAAACGGAAATGAGAATATTTCTGTGTTAAATTTTATAAAAAGTAACAATCTGAAAGTTTTGTTACCAAATTTCTTGTTACCAAAATTGAAGAAAATGGTAACAGAAACATTGCGCTTTCAGATTATTTTCGTAACTTTGCGGCAGAATTCAAAACATTAAGATTATGAAAAAGTTAGAACCATACGAAAATCAAATGATGTACCTAGTAGGTGGCAGTAGGTTGCCATCAACTCCTGGAGAGCGAGAGTTGGAGCACAAGTGTAATCCGCACCCTAACGACTGGATAGATGGTATCTATAGTTTCAACAAACTTCCTTTCGCTGTTAGAATGCAGAAAGGTCTAGTAACGCAAGCAGAGGAGGAACGAAGGAAAGGTAGATATGGCTATCTTAGTGATTTAATTCCATCTTTCGGTGGCTCTGATGCTCCATATTTCGCTGACATGATATTAGAACCTATAGAGAAGTTCGATGCAAAACATTTTCCTGACGGACGAGAAAAGAATAAGGCGGTCACTATGTAGTAACCGCCTTATCTATTCTTATCCTTCGAGCAAATCGACTATCTGACCATAACCACCTACAGCCATAACAGGGCATAGTATCTTCTTGATAAGGATAATGTCCTCGGCTTCGAGGTCTACGTTTTCGGCATCCTTGCCTATCTTGCAAGCTACCCGATAAGCACGCAGTTTTTCTTCGCCAGATAGCTGAATACTCTGATTGTCTATCACCTCGAAGAGTACCTTACCTACAATATCGCCCATAATCTGTGGCTTATAGGTTTCCTCTCCATTCTCGTTCTTAACTGGTGTTACTATCACCTCACCCTTCCAATTCTTGAAGGGTACATTAAAATTCTTTTTCATATTTATATGTTATTTAAAAATTAGACACCCATGTCCCACATCACCCTCCAGTTGGATCCTGTATACACGACACATACCATCTCGTTCTGTGTTTTGAGCGTAAAAAATGTGGTAACGCCACCAGGAGTATAAATCTGCGTACCGTCGGTCGTCTTCATAGAGTAATCGTGCCTGGTTGACCTTATAATCCAATACATCTGTCCTATTTCCGGGTTCGTGGGCAGACTGATTGTTACCGGACCAACCTCCACTGATGTATCTTCGCCTGTAATACTGTTGTGCTTCTTCCAGGTTTCAACAATTTCTACTACTACATCATATTTTGACAACGTCTGGCTTGACGTAATAATTCTGAAACAAGGTCTGAATCCGGCAAAATCACCTTTATCACAAAATATTGCATGATTACCGCAAGGATATACCGAGTTAACGATGCCTGTATCTCTCGAAAGCCTATCTATATTACCAGAGGCTGAAACATACAATGCGATATTCTTTAAATTTGCTATACCAATATTACCGCCATAAGATGGTGTTGCATGGTCGTACTTAACAACTATCTGCTGACCAACATAGTCCAATCCATATTTCCAGTTAGCTCCGATTATATTATCAATGCCATGAGTTTTGTTATCGAAGGAAATATACCCTGGTGTAAGCATGACTTTGTTTTGTCCGTTGATTCCATCTATACTGGTCTTTCCTATATTGAATCCACCTATATATCCGCTCGTAGCATACATTGCTCCCTCGCTCGTTACGTAGAACGATGACTGGCTAGCTGTATCCCCACCAACAAACAATGGCGCATAAGTAGTATCATCTACCTTGCACGCGTCAATCTCGTAGTTGCCGAAATATCCCACCTTGGTAGTTCCATCCTCAGACTTCGCCCAAAGGTGCTTTACCTCGATTTTATCAGCATCAATCAGGTTAGCATTGAGCTTGCCATCTTGGGCAAAGAGAGCTTCTACATCTTTATTGTATATAGTTACCTTATCGCCCTTAATAGCAACTTGATTTCCGCTAATAACAATACCTGCCGCAGCAAAATCCTTAACTAACTGAGTAAAGTCTGCAAGCTGACCGACACTCATCTGCTTGTTGGTGATGAGCGTTACTTTCTCCCTAAACACCTCTTCATTGTCAGTACGTGCCTTGCGGTTGACACGCTGCGAGGCAAAAAGATGTACTACCTTTTTCATAGGCTATTATCCTCCTTTTAATGAGTACTGATATAATTGTCTATAACATCTGTAGCTACAGCCTTCGCCTTCGTGCGCCACTCCTGCATAGCTTCATACTCTGCTTCATGTTCCTCGTCATCGGCATCAAGCTTCTTGCCATCCGCAATTTTGGCAAGATTAGCGAAATGGTTATTGATGATAGCTTGCATCTTGTCGGTCGGATAAGCGGATGAGACGATTGCATCAACAACCTTACCTCGCTCCAAAGGCTGCTCGATACGGACAACGTGTGCGGCATAAGCAAGTCTTGTAGCCTTTCCCTTGCTTTCACCACTATCCATGCCATTGGCTAACTCAATCTGCTCAACATCAAAGTTGATGCGAATATAATTACCCTCATACTCAATCAGACTAGGTGAGTAATCAAATGTAGACTTTCTAATTTCCATGATAATATCCTTTCTTTTTAAATATCAATAACTCAAGATTTATTTGCTCTTCTATTTCTAGAATACTCTTTAGAGCAATCTTTACAATACCAAGAATAGCCATGTCCTTGTATATAATAAAACTCTGATATAGGTTTTACTTTTCCACAAGTCTTACAAAGCTTTACACTCCTGTCACGTTTTTGTGGCTTTATTTTATTATCAAGCCAATTACGTAATGCACTTTGATAAGCATCCGATGCCTCATCTGGTGTCTTGAAAGTACCTAAATAGTATCTTTCTTTCTCTATTCCAATTTCAGCACCAAACATATTATCTTTCTTAAATCTGCGAACACCACGAGGTAATTTATCCTTTCGCTTCTCTTGTATTCCAAGATTACAATTTTCTCTATTTGGTAACTGACGCAAATTCTTGATGTTGTTATTTTTCTTATTACCATCAATATGGTCAATAACCAAATCATCTATAATCCTTCCTTTAAAGGCTGCATACACAAGTCTGTGAACTCTATAGTTTTTTATTTCATTATTTACTCTGAACTTCACACACATATATCCATCAATATCGTACTGTTTCATTTCAATACCACGGATAAGATTGAATACTCTACCATCTTCACTGATAGCGTATTTTCCTTCGTAACCTACAACATTTTTTATTTTCATATTTGTATATTTTAAAATTCACTACAAAGATACGAAAAATAAAGCAAAACGCAATAATATATTGTATTAAATAATGTTATCATTGCGTTTCGAGTTCGCATACGAAAGACCGCATTGCGACCTGTTGTTAGCATTACCCCCAACGTTCAGCAGCTCCATGATGTATCACCTTTTCTTCACCCACTCCATGGTTGTAGAAAATCTTATCGCACGGAATTGGGTTATTTATATTTTTGTGCTTCTGCGAATCCTATTAAAAGGAAATTTCAACTTTCCAGTTTCAATCTTGCGTTTTATATTATTTTTATTAATTCTCTATTTCTGTCTAGCTCACTAGCAGATGTGCAGCCAACGCTATGCGTTGTCTCACATCGCCATGAGCTCCGAACCGCTCACGATTGTCGGGTTTCCGTAGAAAGCCAAGCGAGCGCCGATGAACGTCCACGAGAACGAGAAAACGTAGGACGAGTACGCAGACGAAAGACCGCAGAGCGACCCGTCGCCAGCATGACCCCCAGCGAGCAGCAGCTCGCCACTTGTCGAAGCCCAGAATCCATCGCAGTAGTACGTACTATTACCGCCTCCTACGGCTTGCGGAAACGCATCCCAATATACACCTAGTGTCTTCTTTGTGATATATCCTCCATTTGCGGATGATGGTACGGTAAACTTTCTACCTTCAGCAGTATTGCTTACTCGGTTGCCGCTATAGACAACAGCATATCTCGTATCGCCATCCATATAGAAACGGATACCTGGACGGAACTCCCAAGTCTTAGCCCATAAGTCCTCAAAGCCGAAAAGCTTAACAGGATATTGGTCGCCTATAGTAGTATCATTATAGAGCACCTTACCGCTGCCATCACCGAGAGAGATACACTTACCCATAGGTACATCACGACAAGCTTCCCATTTAGAATACTGGAATCCCGCTCCAATTACAGACTGAGTATTAAGGTCACCGAAACTTACTTGTTCCAAAGCTTCTATGAGACATTGAAATCCGTAGTTGGCTAGACCGAAATTAGAGCCAAGCTTCTGTGCGCAATTCCAAAATGCGCTCATCGTTCTAGAATGCGAAGGAGCAACATTAGGTCTTGAATGACCAACACCGCTTCCATCCACATACATTTTGTATGCACCTACCCAGTTTGGCGAATCGAAAGTCTTGCCGCCCGAAATAGGGAACAGTCCACCAAATTGCATAGTTTTACCTTCTGCCTTGAAGTGGCAATCGGGAACATGAACCATCGTCTCATACTTAGACGCATCATCCACCTTTGTTCCGTCAGCGAAGAACTCCCATGTGCTTGCATCGAGTTTGGCGGCAAAAACTTTACCATTCACAACCTTCATCATATATCCACCCATTGCTCTCTGATACATATCAGCCATGAAAGGCGTTGGCAGAGCGAATTTTGGATTAGAAGACTGCTCCAATGTAATTGACGGGTAGAAGATATTGTTACCCATCGTTTTCTGAAGGTCTCCGAGACTTAATCTGCGAAGAGCACCATCAGCAACAATCAGAAAGGTCTGGTCGGTATTCATCGCCGACACGACTTTTTTCTCTGTTAATTTTACACCCATATTTATATTATATTTTAAAACATTACTAATCAATCAACGGATTTCCATCCTCATCAAGCAGGTAATTATCTCCTTCGTCAAGTAGATAATCGTTGGCAGGTCTCTGTCCGTATTCTATCTGTTCTTCAAGATAGTCACTCTCAATATCGCCAAGACCAGATTCCTTGATTGAGAAGTAGCATGAATCTCCCTCTTGCCACGACTTATTTGTAACGATATTACCATTAGTTGCTTCTGTATGCCATTGCAATTCTACGATGCGGTTAGGGTATTCAACAACCCTTCCATTGTACTCCAAAATAGCCTTGTTGCTTCTGTACATCTTACCCCATTCTATATCATTGCATACCATAAACTTAGGCTGATTGAAAGAAGGATAGAACCTAGAAGCAGAAAATTGGAACTGAGCAACAGCCTTGCCGTTTATTACCGCCTTGATGGTATAATTATTCTTCTCTACAAGTCTAAGGTCAAGTACAATCTCTGATGCAGAGATAGATATAATCTCGTTAGGGCTTGCAGCAGACGAAGCAGACATCTTAGTCGTTCCACGATATAGCTCAATAGAGAATCCGCTTGTAATTCTATCCTTAGACTTATATACATCAATCGGAATGTGACATTCATACTGATTGCCGTCAAAGCAAGCGTTTCTTGCTTCCGTAGATGCAGATATGATGTTGTTAGCAACCTTATACTCGTAGAGAGCCAGCTTATCAAGGAATGGGTTATAGGAAATATCGGTATCTTCCCGAATGCCCATACCATAGGTATCTGCGCCCTTATCTGCCGTATACAGAGTGATAGGGTCAGCCGTGATATGCAATATAGAGTTCGTTCTGTAATCGTAGAGGTCAGCTTCGAATTGCAACTGCTGCTTATCATTACTTGATAGATTCCTCTTGATAGTAAGCGAACCACGATTAGATGTATTGCTTGTATCAATGCTATACTTACCGCTCCAAGAATTAATCTTAGATATGTCCTTCCATTCCGTGCCCGTAGAAACCTTCCATACCATATTGGCAAGAGACATATTCGACTGCTTGCTATCCCATGAATCATCCTTTGCCGTAGCATTGATACTCGGATATGCAATACACTCAAAGCCGCTCTGTGTTCTGTCTGGGAAGAATTTATCGCCAGCCATAGTCTGCATGAATGGAGACTTAGGTGATGCGCACACTACTGATACAGAAACGTCCAAAGGGGCGAATTTTCTATTCGCCTTATTACTAACTATTGGCATAAGCGTTCCTCCTAATCATCAACTGTTAAATAAGCATCTGCTGACACTGATACACCGATGATATTTTTGTTTTCGTCAATCGTGTCTGCATCACGCACAACGAAACCATCACTGACATTCTTTGCCCAAGTCATTGTCTCCGAGCGTTTATTCTCGATGTTTCCTTTGCTATCAGTATAAATAACGAAGGTAACATTACCAGTTATACTCTTCGGTACTTTACCTGTCTCGCAGTTGGTAACGATACAGCGAAACGTCTGATTACTATCTTCATCAACCTGACCTACTGAATTAAGGGCAAGCTGATAAATATCAGAAATATCATCAATGCTGATACCTGTTCTGTATACTGCTGCACCATCAACAATAAATTCGAGAACGAAAAGCTGATGGCTATCTACATAGAGCTTATCTGTGTCTCCTGTCTTGTCTCTGTGTATAGTGATGCCGCTTGCTGGATTATTGTAAGTACCTGCAAGGTCTGTTCCGCTACCACGATACAGATTAATAGAATAGGTAGAAACCTCTCCACCTGCTGAGTTGAATAGCCAAGGTCTGAGGGTAGCTTCTGTCTGTCCCTTGCTTAATACCGTGGTATCAGCCGACACACCTCCGAAATAAGATGAGCCACCCAACATAGATACCAATATATCAATGCTTTTCTCCATTGGGTATATGCTAGCTCCCAATACTGCATCACCCGAATATGTAAGAGTATCGGAATCTTGATTAATCTTAGATGCGAGGTCTCCGATAATTGAGAGAGAGCCGTCCGCATGATTGAGCTTGAATCTATTATCAACAGTCGAAGTCTCCCATCCTGTTCCGCTAGAGCTGAATCCTAAATCCTTTCCGTTATAAGCCCACACATGATTTGTTAGTGTTACGTTGTTTTTGCGTGCAGAGCCAACGCTTGGAGTGATGATAGGATGTGTGCCGCTTTCGCTCCATTTTGGCGATACGGTAAACGTATCTGGGTTCAAACCCTGGAAGAGCGGTACGCCATTCGTTTGCAGATTGATGGATAACGTGTCGCCCTTCGGTGTTCTTCTGACTGCTGCGGTTGCCGAAAGATGAATTTCTTTTCCCATATTTTTAATCTCCTATTTTTTAAACTTTAATATATTCTTGATGTATTTTACCCGTTGTGGTGGTTGCGGTGAATATAAATTTTGCAGTATCACCCTTGCCTATATCGTCTTCTGTTCCATCATTAGACCAGACAATATCTATTGAGCCATTGAAGTTCTTAACCTTATCCTTTGTCGCCCATGCAGCATCATCTAAGGAATCATCGGTCTTGCGTGTCACTTTCCATGATGCTACTCCGTTTGATACATCCTTATCACCAAGCATTAACTTGCAAGTAATGTTATGTGTCTCACCTATAGCAATTCCGCTATTGACTATATCCGTATAGAGGTATAGCTTTGGTGTATACACGTTGGTGGTAGCCTTCCAATAAGGTGAATCCTCAGATGGTTCATCGGTAGTGGTCTGTTCTTCTGGAGAGATACAGAGCCATCTTGTGCCAAGCCATGTAACCTCATCATAGTAGCTGTATTCCGTACCTTCCTTCCAATCGCCACGATAGACGGGAGTCCATACCTTCTCGCCGCTGACGCTCACCATATTGAAGTATTTGCTCACGATGTTGATGCCATCGAAGGAAACGTCAAAGATAGACTTGTCCTTCAGCGAGTATGTATTGATACCCCTATACATAGTGAACCTAGGTGCGGAATCTCCTTCGGTCTCCATCATCAGAAGGTGTTGTCTGCTCTTGTCACTTCTGTTACCCATGAGTACGATAGTATCACCAGAAGCAGGAATATCAGAGCCTTCCATGCAATTGTCCTTCGCTATCTGAATCCATGCGAACTTCTTTCCGTCATAGAGCGCATGACCTTCATCATCGGTGATTACCTCATTCTCGGTTGATACCTTTGTGACAAGTCTCCAGTAGTCCCTGTTGCTGACGTTCTCATAGACACCAGGTGCTATATTGAACGTCTTACACCTAACTTGGTCTTCCACCTTGAATGAGTTGATAGTGGCGGTCGTTCCATCATCAGCGAGGAGATAGCATTTCCAACCAATCATTTCATTCGTTGTCTCACTATATACTTCCTTGATGTAGCTTATCTTACCAGCGGCAGGGGAGAGGACGATATTACCTCCAACGTAGCTGAGTTCACGTATCAAGAGGGTGTTGAAAATTGCCTTACCCCATACTATCAAATCCGTGAGCAACATTTGAAATTTACCATCGCTTCTCTGCTTGATTGCAAATCCACTCTGCTCTGCTTCGTTAAAATCGAGTGACTTCAAGAGATTCACCAAGACACTAGAGAGGATAGCGTTACCACTTCCGTCTATGCTGAACTCATTTGAGTGACCGAGGAAGAATCCTTGCACGAATTTCTGTACCTTCTGAAATGTGATTGTTCCGCTAGCTATATCATCTGTCAGTTTAGAGAGATACATTTTATCGGTTATACTAGCATTAAAGCTATTGGTATTACTACCCCCAGCCATACTAGATAGAGATTTAACCGTTTCTCCTTTTACTGCATCAATAATCTGCTTTACATCACTCTTTGTAACTTCCAACGAATTTACAAGCTCAATTTCAACTTCTGCCAGCTCTTCGTTATCAACCTTTACTGAGTAGTTGCTGACGAAAACTTCGTGACTAATAAGATTTCCATCGTTATCCGAATCGCTTTGTATCTGTATTGACAGCTTTGCATTCTCATTCAACTTGCTTGCAAAGTCAGGATTCTCTTGTAAGAATACGCGAGAAAACTTAACAGGGTAGTTAAATTGGTCTGTATTGTTTTCACTCATGTGCTTGATAAGAGCATCATCGAGTCGTTTCTCTGCTGCTGTTACAAGAACTTTTGGAGGTTTAATGCCTGTGATGACAAACAAATCTCCCTTTTGCGGTTTAAAGCCAGCACTTGCGTTTGGCATTACGATACCTAGTGTTGATGTGTCTTTCTGAACGCAAATCCAAAGTTCTTCTTTCGTTGAATCTTGGTTTGATTTGTTATCCTTAACGTATGTGTCGCTAAGAATATAATCACCTTTGCTATTCATTTTTCCACTATCTGACTTCAAATTTCCATTTCCGTCAGTAAGTACATTATTGTAGCATTTATTATTTGCACTATCCCAATAACACCCGATAACAAATGAGCAAGCAGGGCATCCGTTACTCTTGATGAGGTTTATCTTTGCAGGTTCACTAGCCAAAGCATGTGCAAACAAGTCAAAGCCAAAATCACCATTAAACTTATGCAACTTTATATAGAAATAGTTATGAATATATTTTCCGTCACTATCCTTTACATCGCTATCTTCTTTATCAAAAGCAATATCTGCAATCTCTCCAAACAACTGTCCTTCTGCATTTACAATTCCGTTGATAGTTGGTTTTATATCATCAAAAGTAACAGTTCCTTGATGAGGATTTCCTTTCTTATACAAGTTTACAAACTCATAATATCCACTACCACTAGGCAATTTATGGGTGTTATTCAAAGCATAATAGAAACGCTCTGCACCTTTCGTGTTGCGATATATAGAAGGCATAAGTACCGATGATGGTGCAATCCAGACTCTATCAGTAACCATTACCTTCACTGCATTATCCTCAGTTCCGGTATAAACCTTATTGAATCCGTATCTATCACTATCTTTTACAAATTGATAGTCGTATTCAATGCAATTTGCCTCGCTGATTACACTTACATTAATACCAGCATCACTGTAAGGAATGTACTTGTCTCCATTCTTCCATTCATATTCCGATTTTGGCTTGTATGAGAACTCAACACTTCCACCAAAAGCAACATTCCAAACACTCGCGCCATAAAACGTCTTAATGCCATCACTATTGAACACCTTGCTATTGTAAGTAAATGAAGCGGCTATTTGTAATGTAAAATCTCCATTCTCTTTAAATGTGTATGTACTAACACTTCCAAAACTTACATCTTTAGAGATAGTTTCAGCCTGTTCTTCTCCTTTTTTCCATACAAATATGCTCTTACTGGCATTACTAACGTTTGTGATAAAGTCTGGTCTTTGAATGTAATTAAATAATTCAAAGCTAAAATTCAAGTTTGTCAAATCTATCTCCTGACCCTTAATCGCGCTGATTGGAATATCAATCGTAAAATCGCACATAACAGTTGGATTAGACTGACTATCTGCTTGTGATAAATTTTCAGGATAAGTAAAGCTATGAATATAAAATGCAGGTGGACTTACATCTATACTTCCAGTATAATTTTTCTCTTCCTTGCTTTTATAAAGTACAAGGGTATCATTGTATCTTGAATCTTTGAGGAACTTTGACAACTCTACGCTGACTTTATCCTTGCTGATATTCTCTGTATTGAATACTGCTTCACCAAACTCATCATCATTAGGATAGTAATATGGCAGGTTGTCGGACGAACCGTAGCCAGTTATCATATCTACTATCTTATAGTTTGCATTCTCCTTAGAAACAGAGATAAGAGCATCACTACTACCATATTTTATAGGTGTATCGGTTAAGTCGTGCTGTACCTTGCCGACATGACAAACGTTGCCATCCCAGTAGTAATCAAGCTCAAAAGTTGTATTGATAAGTTGTAAAACATCAGTCAGATATTGGTCTTCAAATGATACTTCCTTAACTTCATCTGTTCCATATCCTTCATCAATAACAACGTAATATCCCTTGTGTTCATCTGTAGGGCGATACAATCCGCAATATGCCATTGAGCTATTGATGCGAGCAACAAACTCATGAATAGTTCCACCAAACGTGAACTTTGTCTGATTTGAGCGGTATCTGTCTTTGTTCTGTGTATCAACATCATCAACGACAACATCAAAGAACAGAGTGTTATCAAGCAATTCTCTTCTAGATGTGAAAGTGATTTCACTCTTCCACATTCTAGACGAATTATCCTTTGTAGAGTTTGGTGTATAGGACGCAAAGAATCTATCGCCATTGTACTCCACGAACTCTTCCTTCTTCCATTGCAAAGGCTCAGATGAATATATTGTAGCAGTAAGGGTAGGAGCACCACCCATACGTTTTGCTTCGTAGGTATATGATGATACAATAGCAGGGTTAGCTTCCGATGGGAACAAACCGATAATTTCATTACCAGTGTTCTCATCGTAAGTCAACTTCTGTATGTATAATGATTCTGCCTTCATGTTTATTCTTTATTATTGTTTGTATTCTTTGTCATTGCGGTAATCTCAGCTTGTTTTTCGGCACGTTCATCTGCCTCTTCTTGCTGAGTCTGCAATCTTACTTCTTCGTCAGGTGCAGAAACAGTATTCTTTTCAACACCAGTCTTAGTAGAAATCAAACCTGCACCGCTCAATGTACAAAGCATCTGATTCCATGCACTTTCATCGAATGGCTGCCAAGGCTTAAATGATGTACTGATTCTCATCTGCTTAAACTCAGTGATAGCAGTAGGATTCTCGCCGCTTGCAACCAACTGCTTTGCCAATCCTTCCTTGAACAATCTTGAATGTTTGCTGACGAAATTCTGCCATTCAATAGCTGCATTGTTAGCCTCCTCAATATCCAAAGAACGTGTCATCTGAATTGCCAAACCGCTTATATCGCCACTAGACTTAATATCCTTCGGCAAGATAAATGTACATCCTGTAGCAATCTGCAATTGGTCGAGGATTGATTGCATGAACTCAATCATGTTCTGCGGAGAAGGTGGGGTCTTAAACTCTGCGCTGCCATTTCCTTCAATGCTTGTATCATTCAGTATGATAGAACCAGCAATCTTTTTTGCGGTTTCATTGAGCTTACCCTTGATATAAAGGATTCCCCATCCGTGACGTTTTTGAATGACTGCAAACAGATTATAGATAATCTCGAATAGTTCGATAAGGTCTTGACCGTTATTCCAAGCAACATCACCACGCTTTGTGACAAGTGGACTCTCTGAGAACCCATGTACTTCCTTGCTTTCCAAACACCATCCTTTCAGTACTTCGTTTGTATCAACGTCTTGAACGAATACATCTGTGAAATGATAATGATATGTCTTATCGTATGCATCAATGTGTCTTACATTGTCCTCAGTACGATAATACACGCAATCAAGAAGCGGTTCTCCGTTATCGTCTTTATGGGTGATAATCTGATAGCCATCTTCATACGAGAATAGCCTACTTTTCACTTCGTTATCCTCATTCATGTAAACGAGTAAGCCCACATCACCATAACTCTGCTGAATACGTATAGCTTGCATTTCGATACCATCCTGATTTGTCTCTTTCCAATGCCACTTGAAATCGGCAAAGTTCTTTTTGAGCTTATCAGTCGGATTGCTGTCATGCAAGATATGGTTACGTTTATTACCACCTAAACAGAGAGCTTTCTTGTCAACAATGCGCTGTTGCATAGGAATGCCAAACTTCTTAAACTCAATCTCGCAATAACTGCCATCATCAAGCTTGCAACATATAGAAGGTAAGTTCGTATCAAACAATACCCTGTGAGAATAAGGGTCTAACTCCTTCGCAAAACGCTCTTGACTAACAACTATCTTGCTAATATTTGGGAGCTGTGCTTCTTTTCGGAAGTTCGTCTTAATATCCGAACCATCAGAAGAATCGTTGATAGTAATAGAGCGCGAACCTCTCAAAAACGGCTTTTTCAGAAGCAGTTTCTGCGGATTCTCCAAAAAATCATTAATTATATCTTGTCTCTTTCTACTCATCGTTATTGTCGTTTAATGATGGTTCAACATCGTTGCTATTTTGTGAATCGTTGTTCTCTTGTGGGTCAATCAATCCATAATGTCTGCAACAAGCTTTTTTTGAAGCCCAGTAGTTACATTCTCTGTTTGTAGTAGGACAAACAATATCGTGTTTGCTTGGTACTACGATGATTCGCTTCTGCTTCTGTGACTCTTCCATTTCGAATTTATCATTCAGCTTTACACGTATATCAGTCTGCATCTTCAATGCATCTTTCGGTTCAAGATTTCCATCACTAAGAGCTTGGTCTATCTTGTCGAGCATTTTAAGAAGCTCGTTTTTGTTCTCTTCCTTGGTGATAGCGTTGTTATTAACATTTCCGATACCGAAAGGTTCTAGAACATCTAGCAGTTTCTTGAATCGTGGAGTTTCGTAGAATTTCGCTGCATCCTTTTCACTCTTACGATAAGCAAGACGATACGCTAAAGTCTTATCTTCCAATGCGTCACATAGGATAGCAAACGCAATATCTTTCTCATCGCATTTATCCCAGTCAATCCGCACGGATTCAAGAATCATTTTTATATTTTCTTTTTTCAGCATATATTCTAAAATTAATAGTACAACGTATCATCATAAATGCTCTGTGCATTAGGATTCTTTTCTTCAACATCTTGTGCTGCAAGTCTGAATCCTTCTTGTAGCTCGCTACCATACTCCATATTCAAACATGGGTACATTCTCATTGCGCAAGGGTCGAGTAAGTCCATAGAACGGTCTTTTCCAAGATTTCTGTTCATTTCCTTCTTGCTCTGTAACTTCTTCTTTCCGCTCTGCATCTTATCAAAGCGAACTACCGCACATTCTTCCATGAACTCATTCTGTATGGAAACTCTGTATTTGAGGTTTTGATGCGTATAAACCGCATTTGCAACCTTATCAGAGAATGTGAGCTGTCCTCGCTTAATCATATAACTCAGTCGCAAGTAGCATAGGTCTTTTATTGTCATAGCAGACAAATAATAAATTCCCATTGCCTTTGCTGCTGATATGTAAGGGATAGCATCGGGTATATAGTCGTTGAAATACCTACCTGCCGTAGCGTCATAGATAATATGACTTTCTGCTACTCCCTCGTTAGCCGCAAACAGCCTAGCTCTTTCAGCATTGATTCGCGGTGTTGAATGCATAACGATTTCGTAATTGACAATATGGAATCCATTCCACGACAACATCAGGGTATTATCCTTTCCGAAATCTGCCAAGTCGATTGTTATCCATTTGTCACCATTTACGGCTGGGTCTTTTACGAAGCAATCTCGTGCCGCTTGGCTAGGAATCGGTATATCCTCATCCTCTTCTGGGTCAACATTGAAGTTACCCTCCATAAGAGCTTGTGCCATTCTGCCGCCCGATGCAGCTACAGAACCTAAATAGCCAGAGTTGTTTTCAAGCATCTTCTTGTTTGAACCAAGTTTACCTTGATAGAAAACAAAGCTCTTAATCATTACTTCATATCCAAAGTTGCCGCCAATGGTTTTAAGCTTTCTGTCTATATCGATTTTACATTTCTCATAGACTTCTCGCTTAGACATCCCCCAAACAACATCCTTAACAGTCGGTCCTGCACAATAGAAGTATCTGACTACACCATCACGCTCTGGGATGATAAAACCATCTGAACCAATATACCAATCAAGGAATATTCTTGTCCAGTGGCTACGCTTCGGATTAAGTGTTGCAAAGAACTTACCTGTAAACGTCTTGCTCTGACCTCTGTTTCGGGTCATAACGTAAGAGAAAACTTCCCAAGTCATCTCCGTCAACTCGTCAATCGCAATCAAATCGTACTCCCATCCTTTCGCGCGCTCTCTCAACTTATCTATATTGGAATCGTCAAGATACGTCAAATCGACAAACGTTCCGTTCGGAAATGTAACGCGCGGATTCTCGCTCTCTCTGATTTTTACGAAATCAGCTCCGAATATCTGTTTGAACTTCTCTACGAATCCTCCACCTGCTTTTTGATTACCAAGTGAACGGCGTGAAATCATTGCACGAAAATCTGGGTCGGTCATTAACGGCTCTGCCATCGCAAGTACAAGACCATAAGAGTTGTGGGTTGTAATGTAATCATCCGTGATATACAAATGCTTTTCATCATCAACCAAAATGCACTGGCACTCGGCTCTTCTTACCTTTTTGATAGACACAATCCGTGAATGGTCGTTACTTCGAGCATACTTTCTTGTTTTGTTCCGCTCATTATTGTACCTAGCTTTATGCTTCTCGCTTGTGAAGATAATATCGTCAGTGCGTATTACTATGTCGTAAGCAACACCTTTCGTATATTTTTCTCTTCTGTCTTCTCTGCAAGAACATGTATATCCAAGACTACGACACAGCTCAATAAATGTATCTTTAAGCCTTACACTTGTCGTAGAAAAGCTATAACTATTATCGTAAGGTTCTACACTTCCATCGGTATCAAATAGCCCTGCTAACAATTCTTTGCGTTGCTTTATGCTTGCGAAGAGATAGTCTTCGGGTATAAATTTGTTGTACGAGTACGTTGATAATCCCGCATTGTCTATATAATTCCAATAATCGTCATTATGTGGCGAAAAGAAATATTTGTTATAATTTGTGGTGTCTTCTCTTGTATGAATTGTATCTGATAATCGCGCAACCTTTTCTATTATATCTTTTTCAGAATTTGATATAACAAAACAGTGTGAATTACTTCTACATCCTTTTGTAAGGCATCCATCACCGAGCATAACACCTAATACGTATGGAGGTATTGGCAGTTCTTTTTCACCAAACTCTATAGCTTTGTTGTTTGGAATGAAATATTTCTTTCCTTGCGACAACCCATCAATAAGGTCTTTTGTCTGCAAAGTCATAGTCCATCCCCATTCCTTATTATGGGAACGGTATTTATGTACTTGCTTTGGAGTTCGTACCGTCCATAGATGTTCAAGACCACATTCACACTTTCGTCCATCTAGCGTTGTAAGTTCATACACATCTTTCACGCCTTGTGGAAATACAGCAATCACGGTGGCAATTCCATCAAATGGAGTCATCACCTTAGAACCAACTTGCATATCGCCCATAGTCTGCCATCCCGATGGTGTTAATATCTTTGCGTTCAAAGGCATTTCTTTGCCTCCTCCGAGATTTCCACCACCGAAAACCACATCGATATTGCTGCTTGCAAAGGACATTTGAAAGCCCTCTTGTGGTCTGATTTCTATATCTTTATTCGTGTTCATGCTGCAAAGATACCTAATTTATAATATATAATAAAGTGAAATTAATTCTATATTGGTTACGTAACAAATAGAGTTTATAAAAGCCTGCAAATCACCACATTATTTAATTATCTTTGCAGCAGAATTTTAAAAATTAGTAATATGAAGTTTACAAAACAACAACTTTTAGACACCCTAAAAGCAAAGCTCACTGCAAACGGAAAACACCTTTCCATCAGTGAAAAGACAATAAAGAGTTTGAGTGATTCCCACTTTGACCTCTTAGTTGGTGAAGATACAGAGTTAGATGATTTGGTGAAGAAGATTTTGCCGCAGTATGTTTCCCTTAACGGCAACTACGAGAAGGATAATGCCGACTTCATCAAGAAATGGAACGATGAGCATCCTGACACCAAGCCAAACCCAAATGACGATGGCAAAGATCATTCGGCTGTTGAAAAGAAGCTTTTGGAACGCTTGGAAGCTCTAGAGAAGAAGGATGCAGAATACGAAGCATCTAAGCTCGTATCACAGAAACGTAGTGAACTTCTCGCCAAGTTCAAGGAGAAAGGTATCAACGACAGCAAGTGGATTGACAAGTACATGAACAAGTTGAACCTCACTAAGGACTCGGACATCGAACAGGAATTTACGGATGCAGAGGAGTTCTACAATCTCTCTCATTCAAAGCCAAACAACAACACTCCAGGTAGTGCTGGCGGTGGTGACAATGACAAGGCTGACGATTTCTCAGATGTTGTGGGCATCGTGAACCCTGACGCTGGCGAATAACATTATTCATTCACTATTAAACAAATTTACAAATTATGGCAGCAGCAGATGATTTCTATTTGAAGCATGGATATGGCGGTCACTTTGGCGGTCGTACACTTATCCAAGCACATGGTAAGATTGGCGGTCATAGAAGCGTTTTCATCAACCTCGTAAGCGGCAACAAGGACGCATTCGTTTATCCTCCTTTTGGTGGTGTTATCACAAATCCGTTCAAAGGTCGCGCTAAGACTTATGCAGGTGATTTGTGCGAGTATGACCCAGATACTTACGGCAAGAATGGCGGTCAGACCGTCAAGATTTTGAAGTATTATGAGTTGGCAAAGGACGTTACAGCAGAGGACTTGACTATCAATCTTGTTGATGATGGCTATCATCACATTCCTTTTATCGGTGACAATATCATGGTCGCTCCATCAACTCTTACTGGTACTGGTACTGGTCTTACAGTTACTGGTGTAACCAAGGGCACAGAGGGTGGTGCAAACGTATTCATCGTAACTATTGGTGCAGCTTTTGGCACAACCGCAAAGAAGGGTGATATTCTCGTTGAAGCAGCAAAGGCAGGTGCAAAGACAACCGCAATGGTTACAAATCCTAATGCTTACTTCGACCGCGACAACGACTTCTTCTATGACCCTAACTTGTCAAGCAATGTTGAGGATGGAGAGGGTGCTCAGTACTCTTACACTCCAGCATTGATTAAAGATTCAAGAGTAATCTTAAACTTGGCAAAGTGCAACAAACTTCCACCAGCCGTACTTGCGATGAACACAAGAACAGAGAACGGATGGTTCGGATTCTAACCGCTCCAATTCAATAGGATAACAATAGGATAACATATCATTAATTTAAGTATTCAGGATATGCAACAATTTGATTTTAACAATTCGAGATACGCCAAGTTGTTCTCTTCTAAGGATAACATCAACTTTCTGAGAACCTTATTGAACACCAAGGGGTTGCTCTATACCAACTATGGCTGGTATCTCACACAAGGTCGTAGAGCTTCTATGCCTACACCTACAGACTACGATGGCGTGGCTTCATTCAGCATCAAGTCTCGCAAGGCAGAGGCAGCTCCTTTGATGCACCTTCGCGCTCCACTTGGTGATGCTCCAGAAATGGATAACGATGGTTTGGAGATGTACACAGGTACAATTCCAGACTTTATCGGTTACAAGTGGTCTGAGAACGCAAGACAACGCGAGTATAAGGAAAAACTCTTTGAGCAGTTCGGCAACGATGCAGACCTTATGGCTGCTTGGGTGCGCGATGTTGTTCAGGTAGGTAAGAACTCAGCAGAGGCAACACTCTCCAACTTGACCGCACAGATTATGACAACTGCAAAGATGAGTTGGAAGGGCAAGGGTGAAGGCTTGCAGCAGTTCTTGCAGAAGGTTGAACCATTTCCAACAGAGAACCGCAAGAAGGCTGGTGCAAAGGCTTGGACTGACCCAGACTGCAACCTTATCTCACAGATGAGAAAGATTGAGGACGATTATCGCGATGAGCGTGGCGGTACTGAGATTTCTCTCGTATGGAAGATGACTCGTAAGATGTACCGCGATGTATTCTTGCAGAACAAGGAGGTTAAGGAGTGGTACATCAACTGGTGCAAGGCTCACGACCGCTCATATACTGCAAATATGCAGATTTTGGACGAGGACTTCAAGAAATCACTTTCCGACATGACAGGTCTTTCGCCTATCGAGATTGTCGTTGAGAAGGAGCGCAACAAGACTGTTACAACTGACGCATTCGTGCAAGGTTGGGATGATAAGATTGTTGTACTTTGCCCTATCGGTGATAGCGTTGAGTTCAAGTGGACTCCTATCTACGACCAGACACTTCAACAGAAGTATGGCGCAAAGAACATTGATGTTTCTTGGGCTTCAATCGCTGACGGACTCGTTACAGTAGGAAACTACGCAATGGATAACGGTCAGTTCCGCGAGTGGCAGACTAAGGTCATGATGTCAGCTTGTCCTGCACTTCTCGACTTTATGAACCACGTAATCATTGATACCTCAGTAGCAGGTAATTAATGGTGGTTCACTCACAATATACGATAACATTTAATTCATTTATCTCTCAATGGCAGCATCGAAGTTTGACATATTGGACTATCTGAGCGGCATGACTAACTTTGTCTTTGACAAGTCAGCATTAAACAATGTCGCTTTGGATTGCGGCGTTTCTGATGTCGAGTCTTATCTAGACTTGACAGAAGAGCAGAAAGACAGATGTAAGATTGCACTCTTGGAAAAGATTGTATTCGGTGTCTATCAGACAGCATCGACCACAAACCAACATGGCGCATATACTCTTACGGTAGGTGCTCAGACCATTACATCGGCTGCATTGCTGAGTATCAAATCAGAACTCAAAAGACTTTACAAGAAGTATGGAGAGGATGAGAAACTTGATGCTCTCAATGAAACCGATGGAGAGGTTAAATGGATTAAAGAAACAGATTGGTAAGCTATGTACACTGACAGAAATGCTTTGGATGAATACGCCTATCATGGCGTGTTCTACCGCTCGGAACAAAAACCGAAAGAAGACGGTGACCTTATCGGAAACGATGGTGATATGTTGGGCGATACTGATACTAGCGCAGATGAATCAGAAACAGAGAATATAGAAACTATCATTTTTGAAACTGATTGCGATATTCAGGAAACCAACAAACTGTTTACTTCGGGAGTAGTTACATTAGGCTATACAATCTATTTTCCGATGCCAACGAAAGAAGGAGAAGACGGAAATGAGGAAGAATATATTCCTGAAGGATTGAATGCTGGCATTCGTTTCCGTGGAAAGATGTACGGAATGGACGTTGACGGAATGGTTATTGGCGTTTATCCGACACAGATGCACGGATGCGTAGCTTACATCAAGGGTACTGATATTTAGTTTTTCATCATAAGGTAAAATGTATTTAGGATAACAAGGTATGGCACAGAGGATTAATCGCAGATTGTCTCGAATTGAGAATTTCTTTTCGATGCTTCTTACTAAGGGAAAAATCTCAAACAACATATTTGTTGGAGAATTGCCACCTACAACTAGTAAGAACTGGGATGATTTTGTCAATGTGGACGTAGGTCAGCAAAGAGATTATGGCGGTTATTCTTCTGGCTATGCTAACATTTATCTCTATGCAAGACCAAAGGGAACTCCACTGAGAAAGAATGTAAAGTTACTTGACAAGATGGAAGGTATTCTTGACAAAATCATTGATGAATCAAGAGACGCAAACTATACAATTAGTGTATTATACAGAGATAGCGGATATGATTCAAACCGTCAGTTCCATTTTCAGATTATTCCTGTTTCGGTTATTGTACGTTAATTATTTCATTTATTTAGGATAACAATTTAAACTCATAACAATATGGCAACGAAAGTTACAAGTACAGGCGCAGGTGCAATCAAGCTCTCTAAGCCTTCACACATTATTGTTCGTCCGTTCAATGGCGATGCGGCTGGTGACGATTATTACGATTTGGACGATGTTGTTCGCGACACCACATCTATCTCTCAGGACGATAACGATACTACCGATATTGAGCGCGAGACTTCTGATACTCCTATCATGTCTATCGTGACAACTGGTAAGTATCAGTTTGCTGCTGAGGTTGCAGATACTCAAGCTCCTGTATTGACTGCATTGTGCGGCTTTACAAAGGGTACTGATGGTAAGATTTACGCTCCATCTGGTTACAAGCTGATGTATGCAGAGGTCGCAGTAGTTTTTGACAACGCAGACGGTACTACACACACAGCATTGATTCTGCCTAAGTTGCAGCTCAATTCCAAGACAACCATTGAGTCTCTGAACTCTAACTTGGCAAAGGTTGCGTTGGCTGGCACAGGTCAGTTGGTTGAGGTTAAAGATGGCGGTGTAACTCGCAAGACACCATTCTACATTGACCCTGCATACACATTGCCAGTTGCTGGTGCATAGTGTAGATTCTTCAACAATTCTCGACTATATACAAGGGGCGGCGGCTTTAATGCTGTCCGCTCCTTTTTAAGTTTTATCATTTATGGCTGAAACATTATACAAAAAAGCATTAAAGCTTATTACGAAGGAATTAGACAAGGATGCAAAGAATGTGTTAAGAGAATGTATTCAAGAGATTACGTACACACATCGAACATACAACCTCTATGATTCTTACGGATATGGCATTTATGTCGAAGGCAAGCTTGAAAAGATAGGCTACTTATCATCCTCACCAAAAGCATCCAAAGGCAAGAATTGGTATGGAGAAGAAATTAAAGGTCGTGAGGCGATAAACGAATATCTCAAAAACGATTATTCCCCTAGTGGAGTAATTGATTTGGCAGTTGTTGCGACTATGCCATACGCTAAGATATTGGAAGATGGCGGTGGAAATCTGAAACAATCTTACAGAGTCATTTCCATGTCGTTTCAAAAGCTACAAAACCTATCCATGAAGTATAATGGAACAGTAAGTGTGATTAGAAAGTAATTCATATATATGGGAAAAGTATATAGAGCACAAAAAGACCCGAATAAGGCTAAGAAACAAGCTGTAGAAGACGAGAATAAGGTGCTGCCTAGTTCTCCTTTGTCTGATGCGGCAATGGAACGTCTGGCGCAAATTATGAATGATTCTCCTACAATAGTAAAGCTACAAGGTACAGAGTGGGAGATAAGAGCATTGAAGCCAGGCACTCAATGGATGATTGCAGAGGAGGCTTGCAAGATAGTCAAGGGCGAAAACTTATCAATGGGTGACGTTATCAAGGAGTTTGCTATCAATATTCCATCTGTGGCAAGAGTAATCACACTATCCTTGCTCAATGACAAGAAACGCATTGATTCTGAGGAATACCAACAAGTTTACGACCAGTTGCTTTGGGGAGACTATGACATCAAGGATTGGGCAACATTACTCGTTGAAATTCTCAATTTGCTAGATGTGGATTTTTTCTTCGCGAGTACCAATGTGATTCAGACCGTCCGCAATCAAGCTCTGATGAGGAAGAAACAAACAACCGAATTATCCCATCACGAACAGAATACGGACAAATGATAGATTTTTTACGTGCCAACACATGGTGCTCGCAAGAAGAATATAAGTGGAGAATGACCGTTCCGCAGATTCGCCTTGCGTCTATGGATTTTACTCATTTAGAGAAGATTTCGTCAGACAAAGACAAAAATCAGGAGAACGACAAATTAAAGAATGCAAAGGTTATCAATGGTGCAGAGGATTTACGAAATCTCAATGACCTTGGAATACCTATTTTATAAACTCTTAAACTTTTGAATTATGGCAGATTCAGCATTAGGAGCAGCTCTAACCATTCCTAAAAGTGCGTTAGATGCTATAGAACAAGCAGACAAGAAATTGAAAGACATACAAGATACGGCTAAAAATACCGCGTCTAGTGTAACACAATCTTTCAAGGATATGTCTGTTGGTACTAAGCCGTTCCTTGATTCTTTAGACCAAGTTATAGCAAAACTCGCAACAATCAACGCATCTGCTTCAAATGCAAGCAGTGGTATCTCAAACGTAGGTGCGAGTGCAGGTAACATGAACAATAACATTACGTCAGCAGCACAGAACATTCAAAATATGGTAGCACAGCTATCTAAGATGAATGGTTCTGGCACTAGTGGTATTATGCAAGCGGCACTTGCATTTCAGAGATTACAGGAATCAGCAAAGGGTGCTAGCGGTATGAATATTGCTGAGTTAAAGCAAGAAATTGGTTCTATTGAAAGTATGTTGCGAGATACAACACAAAATCTCACCAAGGCAGACCAAGATGTACTTATTAAGCGAAAGAAGTCATTACAGGATGAGTTACGATACCAGCAGCAGATGTATAATGAACGTGCTGTTGCTTTTCAGAAGGCTCTTGATAAGATGGTTAGTGCAGAACAATCTTACAACAACAAACAGAGAAAGGCATACGCTGATAGAGCAAAAGACTATCAGACGAGAAATAACAAGGCAAACACCACATATCAAGGCGCGCTTGATTTCTCTGCTACTGCAAATACGCTCAACCGCCAAGTACGCGCTATAGAATATCTGAAAGAGGCTCGTATGAAGTTATCTCAAACCGATGCTGATTATAAGCGAAAATTGGATATTCTCAATGCTGCAATTGAGCAACATAACAAAAACTTGAAAGAGGCTGGTGTTAATTCTCGCGCGTTGACCGAACAAACATCATATATGGCTGGATATATGTCACGTTGGGCACAGCGTATGGCATTTGCATTCTCCGTGGGTTCTATCAAGAATTTTGTCGAGCAGATTGCATCAGTCAGAGGTCAGTTTGAACTTTCAGAGCGTTCACTCGAAGCTATCTTGCAGAACAAGTCAAAGGCAGACGAGATTTTCAACAAAACAGTAGAACTTGCCGTTAAATCACCTTTCCGTATCAAGGACTTGGTGAATTACACACGACAACTTTCCGCTTACCGAATTGAGTCTGATAAACTTTATGATACAACCAAGCGACTTGCCGATGTTTCAGCAGGTCTTGGCGTTGATATGGGAAGACTTATCCTTGCATACGGACAAGTCAAGGCTGCTGCATACCTTCGCGGTTCTGAGGTTCGTCAGTTTACCGAAGCTGGTATCAATATGTATGGTGAGTTGCAACAATACTTCAAGGAAGTTAAGGGAGAAGCGTACACGACTGCACAGATTGTTGATATGATTTCCAAGCGTAAGGTCACATTTGAGGATGTCGAAGCGATATTCCAACGCATGACCGATAAGGGTGGAACATTCTACAATATGCAAGAGATTCAGGCTGAAACTCTCCAAGGTAAGATTTCCAACTTGAAGGATGCTTTCGATGTGATGCTCAATGATATTGGCAAGGCTAACGAAGGCACAATGAAGGGGATGGTAAGCTGGGGTACTTCTATGCTTGATAATTGGAAAGCACTTGCAGAAATAGGAAAAGCTCTTATACCTATTCTTATTGCTATAAAGGCTAACTCTATGTTTACAAAGACTAGTCTCGGACAAGCTTTTTCGCAAGCATCTGGCACAGGTATCGTGAGATACAAGGCTCTTTTCGTAAATTCCTTAGATGGAATGAAAAAAGCTCTTAAAGATTTTGGCGGTCTCGTTAAAAGTTCATTATCAGGTATAGGCGTAGGTCTTGCTATTTACGCTGTAGCAGAAGTAATAACTACCGTTTACGATAAGATTTCCAAGTACAACGAAAATGTACGTAAGGCAGAAGAAGAAACCATAAAGGCAAAGGGCGCAATAGGTGCTTTAGCTGGAACGTACAACGACCTAGCAAATGCAGCCACAAATGCAAATGGCAAATTAGAAGGAAAGGATTTAGAAAAGAATGTCGAAGATAGACGTACAACGTTACAAAAGCTTATTGATGCCGCATCAAAAGACGGACTGACTTTCAAAATCAATGTAGATACTCTCGATGTAAGCCAGCTTAACACTACTTTCAGTAAGGTTGAGAAAGAATATAAAGATTTCATTGATAGTATTGAGGTTATCAGAAGAAATTACGCCAAGAATGATGCTTGGAATACTTGGTTTACAGATGGTCTTGATGATGATGCAGGCGATTACAAGGATGCTGTGATTGATGCTCTCGCAAAGTCTTCGCAAATGGAGAGAGTTGTAGCAAACATTAACGCAAACTATAAACAAGCCACTTCGACCACGAAGAAATACTTTGATGAGATACGTGCAGGTCAAAAGGATAACGAATCCAACATTGACTATATGACACGTATGTATGAGTTGATAAAGAAAATCAACATAGCACAAGGCGGCAGCGACTATAAAATGCCATCTTTCATTGGTACTTCGCAAGCTGATTTCAATGACCTTATCCGTGCGATGAACAGCGTACAAAATAAGGCGCAAGAATTGAACAGCGAGTTTGATGCTGTATTTGGAAACCTAAGAAAAAAATATAGCAATGACCCTATAAAAATACAAGGCGTAATTGACAGAATTGCGGCAGAGCGTGATTGGAATCAATACGAGAGAGACCTTGCTTATAGGCACTTTGGTATCAATGTTTCCATCAATAAAAACTCGATGGAGAAAGAAGTAAACTGGGTTGATGATTATCTCTCTGGTTTCTTTGCAAAGAAAAAGTATGGTATCAATCTCGTTGTCAAGGAGATTACAAACGATAAGGCTCTTGAAAGTTTCCTTGAAAAAGGTGATGATGCGGCTAAAGCCGCAAAGAATTGGCGTGAACTCGAAAAGCGTTTGGCTTCCGTAGGAAAGAACACGAAGAAAATCAAAGTTGATGATTCTATCCGAAAGATGTTTAAAGCAGGTGACCCACGTTTAGGTGGAAACACTATAGATGTTTCAACTTTGCGCCAAATGGTTCGCGAATACAAGAATGCTGCAACTGCCACCGCAAAGGGATTAGGAGTGAATCCTTTTGAAAAAGAAGACAAAAAAGCAGCAAAAAATGCGGCAAAAGAACAGCGCGATATTCTCAACGAGCGCATTTCTCTGTTGAAGGATATGAGTTCTGAATATCAGAAACTCATTAAATACGAAGGCGAAGAGCAAGCTACAGCCGATGTTCGTAAGCACTTTGCGTTGGCGGCAAAGAATGTTGGTATGAATATAAACAACTTTATCCCAGACCGCCAGACTATTGCAAAGAAGATTGAATATCTTGCAAGCCAATATAAGGAACTCGGAAAACGTGGCAGCGCATTACGCAACGCCACTGAAATCCGTCTTGATATTGATGAGGAATATTTCAAGCAACAACTTGACGATGCGAAGAACAATGCGCAAGAAGCATTCTCACAGCTTGATTTGTTTAAGAAGCTCAAAGGAGAAGGTCTTTCTGATAGCATCATCAAAAGTATGTTCGGGGATTTGACTTCTTCTTTCGATGATGTGCGCAAGTCTATTACAGATGATTTTGAAGCAAAATGGGGTAAAGACCAGACTAAGTGGGGTGATGATGTTGCAAAGGAATACACGTCACAAATGCAGAAACTTGATAAGGAAGTCTATCAAGACCAAGTTAATCAAGCGCAAGAGCTGATTAAGGCATACAAGCAGCAATTGACAGACCAGCTTCAACTTGATAGATGGTATATCAATGAGCGTTACAAGTTGCAAAATAATGCGAATATTGCCAAGAATCCAGAGTTGCAAAAACAGTTGCAAGAAAACTTGAATGCGCAATACAAGAAAAAGACCGATGAAAATACTTGGAAGAATTTCAAAAATAGCGATATGTATGTTCGTCTGTTTGATAATCTAGACCAGGTTTCTTCTAAGGCACTTGATGCGATGGCAGAAAGACTACAGAAGTTGCGTACAGAACTTAGAGACCTAGACCCAACAGAGTTGAAGACTATTGCGGAACAGATTAATAAGGTCAATGAAGTTCGCAATTCACGCAATCCTTTCAAGGCTTTCACTAGCGGACTTAAAGAAATGATTAAGGCTAGCAAAGACTTAAAGAAGTCGGGCGGCGTGGATAAATACGTAGAGCTTAACGGACTTAGAGCAGATTTGACGAGCAAATTACAGAGTCAAAATGCTTATGTTGAGTCTTTGGAACAGGAATATAACGAACTAACAAAGATTGAAGGTACGGACGAAAGCGTTGTTGCAGCCTTAAAGTTGAAGTTGGCAACCAACAAAAGCATTCGTGACTCTTTAAAATCTCAGTTAAACCTCACAGATGAGCAGATTGCAAAGCTCGGAACGATTATGACTGAGGAAGAGCAGGCAAAAGCAAAGTTCTCAAAATCCGTGACGGATATTACAGATGTAGTTTCCACAATGGCTAACTCGTTTAATGCTCTGTTTGAAGCACTTAGCGGTTCTGATGCAAATTTGGAGAACACTCTGGATATTGTCAGCAACATCGGTCAGGCGGTCGGTTCGTACTATAGCGGAAACTATGCAGGTGTCGTATCGGGCGCAATGGGCGCGCTTACGGGCGTAGCTAAACTCTTTAGCAACGAAGGAAAGATTGATAAGGAAATTGCACGCCAAGAACGCGCTGTAAATTCCTTGCAACACGCTTACGAACAGCTTAAAAAGAGTATGGACGATGCCTTTGATACGCAAAAGCTCTACGAATACAACCAAAAATCGGTCGATGCCCTTAAAAAGCAGCAGAAGGCGTACCAAGCAATGATTAACGCAGAGCGCGGTCGCAAGAAACCTGATGAAGGTAAGATTCAAGAATGGGAACAGCAGATTGATGATTTGAACACAACAATCCAAGAATTAGGTGAGTCTATGACAGAAGCACTTGGCGGCTTCGGTTCTCAGTCTAACTACAAATCTGCTGCTGAAGCTTTCTCGGAAGCGTGGGTAGATGCTTTCAATGAAGGCAGTGATGCACTCGAAGCACTCAATAATAAGTTTGACGAGTATTTCAACACAATGCTCACAAAGCAGTTGATGAATAGAGCTACTTCAAAATACATTCAGCCTATCCTTGAAGCATTCGACAAAGCGGTATCTGAGGGCAGCGAAGGTGGAAACAATGGTCTTGACGTTACCAAGAAAGAACTCGAAGGTATCAAGGAACTGAAAGACAAGAACCTTGCATTATTCAATGAGTATGCAAAGAACTTGATGGACGTTCTCAACGTCAAACCTAATGGCAGTTCAAATATCTCTGCTTTGCAGCAAGGTATTCAGTCCGTTACAGAATCAACCGCACAGGCGTTGGAGTCAATACTCAACAGCCTACGATATTATGTAGCCACTCAGCAAGCAGATGTCCGTATCATCCGCGACACTCTGTTAGAAAAGCTCGGCAATAGTATCAACGCGATAACACAAGACACTTCAAGCAGCCCTGTACTCATTGAGTTGAGATTGCAGACAACAATACTTACTGATATTCGCGACACCTTGGATAGCTGTGTAAAGGGCGGTCACAAGCAAGGAAGAAATGGTATCAAGGTATTTATGAATTAATTTTCTGTGTTCTATATCTAAAATTAGGGCAAGCTCGGTTTCACGACTGAACTTGCCCTTTTTAATCAACATAAATCTAACTAAACCTTAACCAATATAAAAAAGTAAAATTATACTTTATGCCTGTGTACCGCCGTACACTCTGTAAATAAGAAAATAATATAAATATTCTTTTTACCAAACTTTGCTATTTAAATGAGCTGTAAGACGTTATTTCTGCTCATCCTTACAACTATTCCACTCTGACACATAAATCGTTCCTAGCGTCATATTTGCGTCATCGTAGCCAATGATTTTAACATTATTATCCTCTCCGTACTCTACAAGGTCACATTTTCCTTTGCATTCGATGCGGACTTCACTCTTTCCGCACACGTAAATGCGAGTAACCATATTCTCAGGAACTTCAATCTCCAAATCCTTGCAATACGCGACAAGAATAATCGTAGAGCGCGCCTTGATAACTCCATGAGCACCTATATACATTTCACTGGTATATCCGTGCTCGTTACATTGATAGAATCCATTGGCAAACTCACCAAACTCTTTCAAAAGGTACTCTTTTGACAATCCCCATCCGAAAGCTATAGAATCAGCCATAAACTCAATTCCGTTTGAATCAAGAGCCATATTTACCAATTCTCGCTTACTCGATGCAGAATCCCATTTCCCTTTATATTCTCCGCACAATCCCAATCTTAGGGCATTGCGCTTCAACGTCAATAATTCATTGCTATTCCCCATACCATTCTCTCAATCTATCGTTAATTAAAGTGTTCACATACGCATAGGTTTTATCGTACCCGACAAGCTCGTGGCACTTGCGGACACAGCGCATAGCAGATTTCTCATTGATGTCCGCGCGCTGTGCGATAACGGCATAGGAAAAACCATAGCGATTGTGTAGAACGTCAAGAACAAAGTTCCTTGCTACCGCTCTCGCAAAAGGAATGTTAGTATTGCCAACATATAAATCGTCTGCATTCACTCCTTCCTTTTCCTCAATACGCATAGCCGTGTTCACTTGTTCGCAAACCATCCGCTCTACCTTATTCATCGTATCATTACCTAAATATATCATAGCCGTTATATCTTATTTTTATCTTTATAAACGTAACCTACCGTATCACAAGGGTATTTATCATCTGGTGACAATACACCTGCATCTTCCATCTTTTGTCTGAAATCTACAGAAACCATAGGCACTAACTTGTGTAATCTAGAACCATCGGCGGCAGCCCAAATCGGTTTTAGATATTGAACAGGATTCTTAACCTTTACGCCATCCCATTTGATTCCGTTCTGAATGAATGGTATAAAGATACCGTCTCGCTTCACTCCGTTAGCATCACACATCCTTACAATTCTGTAATCTCGGAATAGTCCGTATTTCAGTTCTATATACCATTCATTATACATAAGCTATTCCTTTCCTTGATTAAGAGCCTCGGCTGCTTGCTCTGCCAATATTGCCTGCTGACCGTGCTCAAAGTTCTTCTTCAAGTCTTCCTCTGTCTCTTCGGAAACAGGAGTGTTCATTACAGTTTCCAACTCTTTCTGCATACGACCGAGGTAATCCATCTTGTTCTTTGCGAACTTTGCAGCATCATCTGCATCAGTGAACGCTGTAATCGGATGAGTAATGTTGGCTTCTGTGATGATAACCATGCTATCAAGCATATCTTGATAAGTAACATCAGTCTCAGGGAAAATATCATTTTCTTTTCCCTTTACTTCGTTCTTCATCGCGACAAGATTTTCAAGCCACGCGAATGTTGTAGTGGTAAGCGCGTGCCCTTCCATATCAACACCGCCCCAACGCTTAAAACGTGCTTCAAATCCAATGTGTGTGTGGAAAATAGCACAATCCTTCAAAATTACGATGAAGAAATGACCGAAGTCGGTAACGCTTTCAACATCTTTTTTGTTGATTCCGACAACAACTTTAAGCAAACCTGCATTGTTGTCAACAGTCTTCTTTTTTGCAATTCTAGCCATAACTATATATTTATTTTTGTTCTACAATCGTTTTGTACTCGAAATTTCTACATGAAGGATTTTCTTTCGATGTGTATCTCTTCTCCGTGGTATTATGGCAAACCCCATCCTTGAAGAAGAAACAATCCTTGCAAGTATATACCAGCGGAATAATGTCTCCGCAAGCATCATCGTCAGGATTTGTGTATGTATATAAGTCTTTGCCAATACAATATGGGAACTCTGAATCTTCATCGTTCAACAATACGCAATCCTTACAAGTGTATTTAGTCTGTGCCATGCTCCAATAATTTTATTTCGTCTTGGATATAAAACACCGCCTTACGCAAGTCCTCAATGCGCTTCTCGGTCTTTGTTTTGTTGCCATCCACCTTATCCTTGCGCAAGAGATACTTGATAGCGTTCCCTGTATTGAAGTCAAGATGTCTGCAAATATCCAAAGGCTCAACACCGCACAAATCCTTCAACCAAGCGTAATGGGATGGGTGAGATACTTGCTCCGTCTTTTTGTTTGCGGCTTCTCTTTCACCTTTCGTTACTATATCGAACTTTGTACCAAACATCATAATATCCTCCTCGCGAAAACGAGCGACATATTTGTAATCTGTGCTAACAGATGTACATATATAAACATCAGCATCCTTTCTCTCGACATTGAACAGAATAGGGGTTCTGCCACTCTGAATACCTATCGGGTCAAAATTGCATTTTAAGCAATCATTTTTTGTGATATAAAATCGCAACCCAACCTTAATATCTTCTTTCTCAATCATAAGCTATTTCTCCTTATCTTTAATTTCAATAAAATCACCAACACCCAAACGAGCCTTATTGATACATGATGCAATCCAACCAATCAGATAGGCAGAAGGCTCGCCTCCGTGTTCCATACCAAGAGCATCCTCGATGGCATCGCAGGCATGAGATGACTCGTGACAACAAACTCCCATTCTCATAGAATCCTTGCTTGCAAAATTAATAAACGAACAAAGCTTCTTATTCGACTTTTCCCTAACTTCATCGTAGGTTATTGCGTTGGAATTAGAGAAATCAACCTTCAAAACCTCACCTTTCCTACCTTCAAAACACTTGTTGGCATCCTCTTGGTTCATTCCAATAGCGACACATAACATTCTTGGATAGATAACAGGGTCGTATTCGTAATATCCTTTCTTCTTCATATTCTCAACTATTTCTGTTTTGATACAATCTCGATAGCAGACAATAATGTCTTCTCGCTGATACCTTTTCCACTACCAACACCATCTTTCTCTATCTTCTCAATAGAACTCTTTATAGAGCATACTGCATCATCTATGCTATCTGCACTACTCTTTGTATTCTCGATTGATGATTGTAGCTCATCGAAACGCTTGTCTATATAATCCTTCAACCTTTCTTCGTGCTCTATAACATTTATAGAGTTTGCGATTTTTGGATGCGTCCAGTTTTCTTCTACACATGCATAATAATCGCCTTTTGTATCATCATGAATCTTGGAAGACACAACTCTTAGACACACGAAATCGTCTCCATCCATTACAGCATACACACCCTCTCCTGATGGGTATAGTTCGGCTTTCGCCTTATCATCCATACTCGCTCCTTGTTTGTAAGCGACCTTTCCTAAAACGCTAACTCTAATTTCCATATCTCAACTATTTATTATGTAACCTACCAATATGCCACTTTGAGCAAACCTTGCATAAGTAAGGATGCCAGCCAAGTGCATTCAACCTCGGAATCTGATTCAGAAACTCCCAAGCATCATCTTCAGTCTCATAGGCGACCTTCGCCTTCCATGAATGAACTTTTTTAGTCCAATGTTCGGGGTCTGGTTTGAACGGCGGCACTTTATTAGGATTGTGATGATTCTTTCTCATAACTCAATGATGTTAATACAACTATCATCAATCGCGATATAACAATCAAGTGTCTCGCGTCTGTAGCCGCCGAAATCAATAAGTATCTCAGAATCTTCACTTGCGCAAATGAACTCTTTGTTGGCAAGTAATTCATCCTTAGTAATGGTTTTCTTAACTTCACTAAAATAAATTCTTCCAACCATAGGTGCATTGATAATGCCGCCGACATTTACAACATCATCATCTGATGTTATATATATGATAGGCAAACTACCGTCTGCTTTCTTAAATTCCGTATTATTTAAAAGCTCTGCTTTGTTCATAATTAGTTACTTTTTAGTTGATGATGGTTTGCGACCACGTTTCTTTGTTGTGTCGCGCTTGCTAGCAGTGTAATCCAATGACGATTTCTTTGGTCTGCCTGGTTTTCGCTTTACAGGAACAACTTCTTTATTCGGCAACTGCAACGTCTCACATTCCTCATCTTCGCCAAATTCGTTCTCAAACTCTCTTCCTTCACGCTTCTCAGAATCGGCATCATAGGCACGCTTCCACTTGCGCTTGGCAACCTTCAACTGCTCTTTCTTGAATGCTTCTGATTCCTCATGAAGCTTATCGTAGTCTATCTCAGGTGCATCAAACTCACCTTCAACACTGCATTCGGAAGTTTTTTCAACGTCCTTTGATTCCATTTCCTGATGGATGCGGTCTTCATCTGAAATGTACGGCTCATCATCAACTTTCTGCTTATGACTGGCATTATACTCGTCAATGAACTCTTTTATTTCTTTCTTGGAGCATCCATCTTTCTTCATTTCTGCCAACTCAAACTCGAACTTCTGACGTTCAATGTCCTCAAATCTCGTTCCGTCCAAATCGCTTCCCTCATTGAGTACGTTGATTTTCTTGTTTTCCTCATCAGCTTTCATCTGTTTGTCAATGGCAATCTCCAATAATGCGTGATTAACGTCCGATTCCGTCATTTCATCGACCTCATAAGCCATAGGGTCTTCGCCAAGCTCGTTTTTCAGAAAGTTCTTCTTTGCTTCGATGCATCCGCTCGGCAAAAACTGAGCCTCATCAAGATACATATAAGGATGAATGCTCTTGATAGACATGATAGGACTCGGTGTACCGAAGTCTTGCAAAAGCTTCATGTATTTGTCCGCATTCTGCTGATAAATGCAGTAGCATTCCTCCAAATTGCGCTTCTGAACAAGCACAACAGCCATTATCCAGAATGGGTCTTTACCATCCGTGTAGCGTTTCGGCAATCCCTTCGTCTGCAACGATGCCGCTTCCAACGCCATGTCAAGTGATTCTTCCTTTATTCGCATACATTCTCAACTGTTTAAAAGCATCCACCGACCGTAGAAGGAACTCGAACCTTCTGTTTGCCTAGACTTGTATCTAAGAGATACGTCCTACCGCCTTGCGGATGCTGTCGTTTCTATTTTCCACCATTCTTCAACCAATCCTCAATCGTGGTACTGTCACCATCAAACGACTGCCCGAAGACGTTTACCAACTTGACCGAACAGAGCAGATACGGAATATTCTTGATGTTGTCCGTTGATGGCTCTGTAGCATCCTGTACTAAAAACAACGCTTTCTTCTGCCTGTAATCGTCATACCACAGGATAAGCGAACCCTCCAAGTAAGCATAAAGACTATCCCATGCTTTCTCGGCAGCTTTTATCTGCTCAGTAACGGAAAGCTCGGTTGTTCCGTCAACATCATACCCGAACACGCAGACTGACAACGTAGCGTTGGTGCTCTCATGCCTAGCATTCGGGTCAACAAACACCCTCAACGCGTCACTCTCAGGATAGCTTTCGGTATATACACCCTTCTGCTTACCCTTGGAGTTCAATCCGTCCAATGACTTGTAGCGGACAGAACCGCCGCCGAAATCATCTTCCAGACTCTTGCGCACTCCGTCTGTCTTCCAAGCTCCCTGCTCGGACTTCAAGTAACGCTGTATATAGAATTTCTTTTCTGCCATATTCCAAAGTCGATAATTTGTAAATCAAACATTTATGCTGCAAATATACGCCAAAAAATCAAGCCAAAAATGAACTTTACATAGTTTAACAAATTGCAAATTTGTACCAAAATCCCCATATCCCTAATTAAATATAGGTTATCCTCATAAATCCGATTTTTCATATTGAAAATTTAACATTTGAAGCAATTCCCATATAATAATAACACGTAAATAAACCATTGTACCCTCGCGCGCAGCCGTAGTAGGGGATGTCAACCCCTGTATATAGTAAACTATATACTCATCCCCTAAGAAGAAAGGCTTCGCGTCAACCCCATATCAATATCACACAAAACTGCAATCCGTATATAGCAAAAACGAAACTTAAACCAAAGAAAAACCTTATTTTTCCGCAAAAACGAAAATAAACGCAAATAACTCGAAAATTGTATTCTAAGACGTTCAAAATACGATGGCGATAAACTATACCGCAAAGCTACATAAAACGCTCCATAACGCACGAAAATAAGCGAAAATGAATATCTCGAAAACTTATGCAAAATCAAAAGTAGATATGATATTCTGGAAAATGCTCAAAATTCGGTAGAAAAGCGGAATTGGCAAAATCATAGTATTTTACAAAAAATAAAAAAAATAAAAAAATAAAAAATTTCGGAAGATAGCTGACCCACCCTGCGAGTGCCAAAAACGGGGGGGGTGGGGTGTAATTTGCCTACATACCTATAAAACGCTGAAAATCAACACTTTATTTGCGACAAAAACGGACGTTTTAAGGCAAAAATGCGGTTTTTTCGTTTCTGTTTCTGTTTTCTGTAAATTATCCAAAATAAGAGAAAAGGCAAAGAGATAAAAGGTAAAAAGATAGAACGTTTCTGCAAAGGTGCTGAAAACCCGAAATTCCAAAAAAGTTTTCTATTTACCATAATATCTTGCATAAACATACATTTTTACTTTGCATAATTATGCAGAAACTTACACAATGTTTCACACGCAATTTTCGTGAAACAAAAAGCAAGTGAAAACGAAAACTGAAAAAGACGGCTGCAAACGTACCAAAATACGAAAGATAGTACAAACATACATCTAAGACGGAAAACGGCTGCAAAGATACTCAAACGGCAAAACAGATACTTTCTATCTATCAAGCGAGAAGACGGCTGCAAACGGCAAATAATACGCTTTTAGGCGTTTCCCCTATATATAAGGTACGCACACACATACATATATAGAAGACGGCTGCAAAGGTGCAAAGATAGGGCAAAACATATAAAAGCATACAATAACCCCTATTTAACCTATTATATTGCAAAGTGAAGATTACAATTTGTGTAAAGATTTAAGAAAAACCAATTATTTTCAAGAAAAAAGCGAGAAAAAACATAATTTTTTGCCGAAATATTTTGCAGATACAGAAAATTGTCGTACCTTTGCATCGCATTTAAGAAATAAGGATGCTTACTTAAGACATAGGAATCCATATATAACAATGCTTCGCTCTTTGACTTACTTACATTTAGCACAATAAAATTTATAGTGTATATTTGTGCGCATTCGTGTCTTATCATAAACGTATTACGTGTATAATACAACTTATCAGATATCAGATACTAGCAATACCAAAATGCTCTATATTGGATAAAAGCTAACAAACCGTATCAAGTGATATGTTGATGATACTATATAGTGTATCGATTATTAGGTTTGTTATTTTCCGTCAAGGTTAAAAAACGGAAAAGCGGCTGCATGCTGATTGCAGTAGTACTAATTATGAAAGAAGGAAAACGGATAGGCTATTATACGGAAGGTAGCTACATTATTACTTATTATTCCAAGCGTTGAAACATCTTAAAGTGAGTAGCGAAAAGTTAGAGTAGCGAAATGAGATAGATGATAAATGAAAACCATACACAATAATAAGTAACTGTTATATGTAGGCGAAAACCTCAGCCGTTGGCAATTAGGCGGATTAATTGATAGCCACAAATTAGTAACTTAAAATTTAAAGCAATATGATGTACGGTGAATTTGTAGAGCGCACAGGCGTTTATGTTAGTATTGATGAGTTCAATACTATTGTTGAGGTTTATAATAATAGCGATGTGGACAAAGATGAGTTTTGCAAGTTGTGGGCAAAAATGAACTTTGCCAGAGTTAAGACTGCAAAGGAACAAAAAGCAAAGGAGGAAAAGGAGGCAAAGGCTATCGAATATATCACAAAGGTATATAACAAGCTATCCACAAAGTTAAACAAAGATTTTATGGTTAACTTTAATATGTTAGCTATTCACGTTATCGGTTCGGCATCTTACAAGAAATTAGTAGATGCTATGCACGTATGCGGAATTATTGAGATTGATGAGTATTGTCCACTTGGTCATTACGTATCAACCTTGGACAACTCTATAAATGAGTATTGGGATAAGGTAGCCGAAAAGCATATTTAGAACAAAAAACCCACTACCTTAAAAAAGTAGTGGGCGAATCAAATTAAATCGAAAAATCGAAATAACTTGCTTACTTAAGACGGTTGCAAAGTTATTAGTTTTTTCCGAATTGGCAAAATTAATTAGTAACTTTTAAATATTTTAGGTATGAAGACTTATAAAACAAATTATTCAGTAGCTGTAAATTGGTGTAATAATGCGCTTATCCTCTGCAACAATATTACAGAGATAGACCCATCTGTTTATGATAATATGCGCTTTGAACTGTTCGATGAAGAAGACGGCACACAAAAAGACATTTATCAGTGGTTTATTACAGATTGCACCGATGACGATGTAGAGTATCTGGAAAAGACATTTGGCTTGCTTTTCACTTATTCGGGCTTATTGGATAAATATATCCTTTGTGTTGACCATTACGGTACAAGTTGGGATTATGTGGAATGGGAAACTACAAATGAATTGGCAAAAAGAGAATTAGGAGAAAAGAAGTAACTTAAAACTAATTGGAGGGCTATATATGACAAACAAAGAAATTGAAAGCTATAGAAATAGCTATAAGGTGGTTAATGGTATTGGCTTTTGTCGTGTGAATAATGATATAAACGGGAATCCCCGATATGTAGTGCATTTTCTCGCTTTTACTACTGAAGAAGAAATGAGAAACGACAATTTGAGCCAAAACCAATTGTATGCAATTGCCAAAAAGCGTGCAAATAATTTAGGCTTTTCCGTTTATCGTGCCAATTGGTACGGAGGCGGTTTTGTCGGGCAATCTTATTCTTTGATTGATACGGCAAACAAGATTAATGAGATAGTAAACAAGTAATAACAATAACCTTTGCACTCGCTTATTTGTGGGTGCAAAGGTACAAATAATATAAGATATGGATATAAGTACAAAATGGGTAAGTACTGAATATAGAAATATTCAGTTTCATGTTGATATTGTAACTTTTGAGATAGCAACAAAGAAAAGCAATATTAAATCACTTTCTAGCCTTCTTGAAAATTACACAAAACTAGTACAAAAAGGCTTTATTAATACCTTTTGCGTGCTTGAAAATTCTACTAGTATGTTTGTTGTAAAGGTAAGCGCAAACGTTGATAGACTCGTTTACTTGGATATTACAACATTAAATCTAGAAATTGGTAACATTAAAGATTAATTGGATATGGATATAACAATACCTTTCGTTTTCGCCCTTATATCTTACGTATTAGGCATTATTGTCGGGCGCAATTGGGATAAGTACGTAAAAGAATAAATAACCTTTTAAAACGCAAATAAAATGAGAAAGATAGAGCAAAGAATGGTTAACGCTATAAATAATAAAGTTAACTACAGAGAAAGTAATACAGAAGTAATTGTTAAGGGTGCAAATGTATTTGTACGCTTGTATGATACATATATATATGCAAAAGTACGTGGCAAGGTGTATTTTTCCGATGGTGGTTTTAATACGGCTACAACTAGCAGCCGTTTGCGTGCGCTTGGTGCAGACTACAGCACAAATAACAAATTGTGTGGCTGCAAACTTACTAGCCAAAAGGAAATGCTTAATTTGCGTTATTACGGCAAAAAGACAATATCATAAAACATATTGGATAGGTGCAAAGATAGTCGGTATCTGTTTACGGTTCGATTCCGTTTGCACCACAAAGTAACATTAAATAATTAGCAATATGAATAAAGATTTAAAGAAATTAGCTAAAATCTTGCGTTCACTTGATGTTTACGCAAAGATAGAAGAAAAGGGAACGGAAAACGAATTCCTTTGCGTTCGCGAAAATAATCACGGAGTAAGTTATGAATGGCAAATTTGGCACGATGATGCCTATTATGAGCTGCATTTATTCGTTAATAACGAATTAGTGTATGACCAAACATATTTATATACTACATTATTTGTTGTCGGACAATTAACAAGTGACATTCAAAAGGTACTAATTAAATAGAGTGTGTGCCCTTATATTTGGTTATTGGTATAACTTACCAACTAGCCAAATATAAGGCTATATAGAGTAAATAAACGGCTAAATTTATAAAGATATGAATAAGATAGCTTTGAAGAAATTTGTTATAATAAGATATTTGGATATTTGCCACAAATACCCTTATGGGTACGGAATATATACCGATAATGTTGGAGATTTCCGCTTAACATCCTTAATATGTGATATTCTAGACTACCATCATCCGCACAAAGATAGTATATACAGAGATGAAGTAAAAAGAATATTGAAGTATATAGATACAAAAGATAAAAAGTACTTAGATGGTGCTTTTACATCATATTACAAAAACAAGTTAATTGAATATATTGCTTAAAAGTTACTATAGCCGTGTGCGGTTAATGACCGCCATCCAAAAGCGAGTTTTGGCACGGCACAAAGTTAAATTAAAGATAGGAGAAAAGGAAATGAAAAAGTATATTGTAACTTTGGCAAATATGCCACAGAATCAAATAGCCTGCATTAATAACCATATTGCAGTAAGTAGTCTTTTTGAAGTTGGCGAGAGTATTACAGATAATACCCTTCACTCTGGAAAGAATATTGTAGATGATAAGCGAGTTATTGATACATTGGATGGCGTACCAAATGAGCATCTAGCGAGTGAGAAATGCACCGAGCAGACAATTACACCACCTACAAAGGAAAACGTCTCAGAACGCAAAGAAACGGCATCAACCGCAAAGGTTGTGGCTATCTCTATCGGTGTTCCTTCATGCTTGGATATTCCACCGAACAATATGTGGTTGGATATTGCAGCAAATAAGCCGTTAAATGCGGCTGTAGGCGATTGCTTATGTGGTGTTGGCAAAGTAGTACACACACTACCTTTGCCACCTCCACGGAGCAAAGGAATGAGTGAATTAATAACATATACAAACTTTTATAATACATCATAAAATGAACGTAAATCAATTAAGAAAGGCTATCAAGGTAGCCAAAGCAGAAAGTAAGGTAATTTACATTGCTATCCATAATAGCCGTTTTCATATAGACTTCAATAATTGCAAGTATAGAGTAGACGGAACGAATGAGCTACTTATAATAAACGATTCGTTTCTTAAAGATACTATCATCTTGGATATTCATCAAATAATGTTTATCGAAACAAATTTTAAACATTAATCAATATGGAAAATACAATAACAAAAAAAGAGGCACTGGAATATATTAAGCAGAATATCGGTAGGTGCAATTTATCTAGTTTTAATGTAGGAGCAACTTACGTTGATGATGCAAAAACAGAACTTAGTACTATATTCTTCATTCGCGGGTATGTTATCACAGAGGAAATAGAGTTTCGTGAGCATCAGAATATTCCTTGCTTTAAGTTTCCTCATGTATCACCTGCTTATATGGATATACATGCAGAATATACATCTGAAAGTATATGGGGTTTAGGTACATTTGAATATTTCTATCTAACCAAATCAAACTTAGATGTATTGTTAGATTTTATAAGAATAATCACTTCAAAATAGTAGAAAGGGTTAAGCTATGAAAGTATATGTAGTTATCAATTCACACCAACATGGATTGGGTGAGGCGGTTGAGGTTGATGCAGAAGTCTTCGATACTAGAGATAAGGCTAGAAAAGCGATGGAAGGTAAAGGTCTGAACACATTGGAAAGCTATAAGCATTCATTGGATTGTGACGATTTCCAAATCAGCGTATCAGGCTCATTCTATCACATCTCGGATAACGAAGGTGAGACGTGGGATAATTTCGATATTGTAGAACAAGAATTAAAGTAATGATTTTTACGTTTCATTCTATTATCGTGGATAATAAATAGCAGAAAGTAACGTTTATAGTAATAAGAGATAGGATAGGAGATAGGAGAAATGAAGACAATAGAAATTAGCAATACCGGTGGCGTATCTGTAACATACGATATCGTGAACATCGGCTGTAAGGATTGCCCTTACTGCATGATGGCAGAAGGTCACTACCTTTGCCGTTCTGACAAAAGCTGCAACGCAAAGGCAAACATGACAGATGATGATGAGCCAAAGCAGAAAGTAATAATATACAGTCGTGTCTCTACTGAAAAGCAGACATTGGAGCAGCAGGAAAGAACAATCAACGAATGGTTGAATTGTCACAATCTCAAAGCTACTCACGAAGTGAAGGAGGAAGGAGTATCGGGTAAGGTATCTTATAAGGATAGAAACCTTGGTAAGGTAGTGTTGCCGATGCTTGATAAGGGTGATATTCTTATTGTGTCAGAGGTCAGCCGTATCGGTCGTTCCATGAGCGACATCAACAAGTTTGTTAATGACGAGCTGAAACCACGTGGCGTGCGATTGGTTATCGTCCAGATGGGTATTGACCTTGATTGCAGCCATCTGAAAGCGATTGACGAAATGTTGTTGTTCGCTTTTTCATTCTCGGCACAGATGGAGCGTGAACTCATACAGGAGCGAACACAGAGCGCATTGGAAGTACGCAAGCAGAAGTTGGCGCAAGACGGAGAATTTATCTCAAAGTCTGGTAAGGTCGTTAAGAAGTTGGGCAGACCTAGAAAATGCGACTTATCAAATGCACAGAAGGCAGCATCGGAAAAGCGAAAGAAAGAGGCTGCTGAGAAACCTTGCAACAAAGCTATATGGAATGTGGTTAAGAAGTGTACCAATGACTTCACTGAATTGACTACACCTAACTTTGCGGATGCAGCTATGATGTTGCAGCAGATGGGTGTTTATTCGTCCACTGGCAAGGTTCTGACCAAAGAACTGGTAAGAAGTGCATATTATAATCTACGTTCAGTCTATGGCAGTCAAGTATATTTCAGACGTGGTTCTGCCAACTATCGTGTAATGCGAGAAAAGGGTATGACTGACGAAGAGATTCAGCAGTATTATAAGGAACTGAATAACAACAACAATAATACAGAGGAGGAATAATTATGTCGGAGATTATTTGTAACAATACAACAACATTTCTTGCAAGACGATTGTTTGATAATGGCGAGTCTTTGGTGTGCAAGGGTGATACGTACAAGAGAGTCGGAACGATTGAAGGTTTAATAACCACACTGACGATTACTGGAAGAGATAAGAATATATATTCTTTCCGTATCATAGACGAACAACATCAACCTTATAAAAACTTGACTAAGGTAATATACAATAGATTGGCAGGCGAGCAAAAAGAATTTATAAGCTCGATAGGTCAGATATTTTTAGACAAGCAGGGGTATTGGGTTATGTTCGAGGATTGTAGTTACCCTTATAACCACACAACATTGGAGTTTCATAAGATTGGTATTTACTCATAAAACGGAAAAAGTTATGGCATTCTTAATAGCAATTTGGCTAATCGGCACATTGTTCGATTGCGCTATGGGCAGAAATAAAGATTAAAATTTCTGCCATACACACAATATAATGACGCATATTGCGTTATCTTTTGAAATAATATAAATATATCAAACAAAACATTTTCATTATGACAGCATTAGATTTTAATGATAGAGGTCAGGCAAACGTTTCTTTCAGCGAGTTCAATAACTATATGAACGAGCGTAAGGAACATGGTGATTACACCGAAGAGAAAGACGGAATCACTTACTACTATAATGGTGGTGGTTGTTTGCTCGCTAAGTACGACAACAACGAAGGTTACGGAATTACTTATTAACAGATAAAGCCCTACCGCATCACGGTTAAGCGGATTCAGTATGAAAGAACTTAATGTTTTCGACCTTGACAACGACAAGATGTTTAGTCGCAAGGCTTTGAGAAAGATACTTCGTCCAGATGAAGATAATTTAGAGCAGCGTGATGTATGGCAGCTTATAGAAACATTTGGATTTCCGAAACCTCTCTACCGATATGCAGATAACGAGGTCTATGACGATAACGAAAATACGTATTCTAAAGCAGTAGAGCATTTTTTCAGTAAGTTTCATCCGGAATGTGCAGAGAAAACCAATGAAGGCGATGCTCAATACAGACTGCTTTCATGCGGTGAAGCCATCTGTGCAGCGATGTTTGTTTGCGAAGATGGCATTATACAGGAAAGTTTCTGTTTCTGGGTTGACGTTTTTTCTTTGCCTGATGATTTTAATTGGTCGTTAGGTGCTCTTGAACTTTTTTGCTAATCATTAAAGCCCTCGACATCACGGTTAAGTCACTATAAATGAAAAAGATTTTAATGTTTATGGCAATTATGATTGCCGTGGTTTCTCTTTCTTCTTGCAATTCGTTAGAGAAGAAAGCGAAGAGACAATTACGTGACACGATGGAAGAACTGGCAAAAAATCCAGAAACTTTCAAAATCACAAACGAGAAAGTCGTTTTCTCCAACGATTCTATGTGTACTATCTCTTTTATCGGTAGAGGTCAGAATGGTTTTGGTGGATATAATTCATCAAAGATGGAGTACACCTTCATTAAGTTAGCTAAAGACGATGAAGGGAAAACAACATATTGTGAGGCTCTTTTGGATATGGAAAGCCAAAAGGACAGAAGAAACTCAATTAAAGAAGCCATTAATGATGTTGCTAAAGGTTTTCTATATGGCTCATCAAAGGCTGTTTATGATGAATTTATCAAGAAAGGTATGAGTAAAGAAGATGCAAAGGCTAACTACCTGTATTTTCAAGCTATGGTAAATTCTGCCATTAACGGAAGAGAAATAGACAATAATGATTAATAATTTGAACATATAGCAGATTCGCTTACAACCTATTAATTCAGTTTTATATGAAGAATTTAAGTAAGACAAAGAAGATTATCATTGGTGTTGTATCTTTGATAGTCTTATCAATCGCAATATCCTATGTACGAAGTTACATTGAGTACAAAAATGAGTTAGAACGCATTGAAATGGAGCATAGGACAGAAATGCAGGAACTTCAAGAGTTAGAGAACATGTATAACAATGGAAATTCCTACGAAAAGCAAAAAGCTTATCAAGAATTAAGAGAAAAGGCTTTACGTAAGGGATTGACTGTTGACGAATAATCATTTCCCCATCTATCAAGCATAGGTGGGGATTTATTATACCCAAAAACAAATTAATCGAAGAATTAATAACTGCCAAATGTTAAAGTTTGGTTAAAGGTTTACTTAGCACACGCAAGATTGGAATATTTTTCGTATCTTTGCAGCGTTCAATAAATATATCGGGAGAGAAATAGGAAGCTCTTCCGTCAATTCGGTCGAGCATTTTTTATGCTCTTAATCTTACGAGACTGATATATCCATATCAAAGATATAGGTGTATCGCCCCTTGCACATATCGTAATGGTGTGTGCGTGCTTTCCGATATAGGCATTGAACAAAGGGTAGCGGTACACCCTTTTCGTGTATCAACCCAACATTTGTTTAACGTTCAAAAATATATCGAAATGAACGAAAATTTAATTTTAACGAAGGATAGTGTTCCATCGGATATTGAACGCTACTTCCGTGGTGTGTTGGCATTAGACCAACAAGACAAGGTGTTTTCCGTAAACCTTGATGATGTTTGGCAGTTGGCTTATTCTCGTAAAGACAATGCAGTTAGAGCATTAAAAGCTAACTTTATGGAGAATGTTGATTACATTGCTATCCAAAAGAGCGAAAATAGCTCGCTCCCCCAAAATGCGGAGCAAGATTGGGGTGGTAACAACAAAGTTGATTACTACATCACTTCTGCTTGTTTGGAGTATTTTGTTGCTCGCAAGGTTCGCCCAGTGTTCGAGGTTTATCGTAGAGTGTTCCATCACGCAGTTGCGCAAGTTCAGCATCAGCCATCTTTGCAGGAACAGATTCAAGCAAAGTTAGTCTTTGCCGATTGGAGCGCAAAGTTCCTCAACCTGAATGACGCAAGCAAATTGGGCATCGCTCAGAAGATTGGTAAGATGGTAGGCTTAGATGATGCTCTTCCTCAGTCTGTAAACGCAGGAACGGAAAAGCCAATTACGCACGCTGCCACAGACTTATTAAAGTCGCACAACGTTGGTATCTCAGCACAAGCATTCAATCGTATGCTTGAACTCAAAGGAGTTGTGAAGCACGCCACTCGCCCAGGAAAACGAGGAAAGGTGCATAGCTGGTATGTTATCACTCCAGCCTTTGACAAGTACGGTCAGAATCAGCAAGACCCTAAATTTCAGCAGCAGACACAGATACGTTGGTATGATGCTACATTTATGGAATTGCTCACCATCGTTGGCTTGAACAGCCAGACATCACTCAATTTAAATTAATAGGAGATTAGAATATGAACGGACAGAATATCAATGCAACATTGTTGCAGAACGTGGAGCAGCCAAAGTTGGCTAAGACCCTCATCAAGTTACGTGAGGTGTACGTGGACTTTATGAGCGAGGTCGATAGAGCCAAGGAAGAGTATGGTGTGCTTGTGAATGACAGAATAGACGATAAGTTTGTCAGCCAGTACAACGTAATGAGCACGTTAATCAGCAACACTATGGCAAAGATTATGGATTACGAGGTCAATGAGGCTATTAAGGACTAAGTAATCGTGCATATATAGTTCCTCGCTTACCTATTGTGGTAGGCGAGGATTTGTTTTATGGTGCATACAAGACGTTTGGACTATCGCACCAATAAATCATACCAACAGACTATTTTATCCGCTTACAGAAGAAATTTTCACTATCTCTTTGAGTTTTCAGATATTTTGCTTATCTTTGCAAAGCAATTATTGGAATTCATATTTCTATTTCAGCCCTGCCGTTGATGCTCAATGGTGGGGCTTTCCTATTGCATTTCTTTTATACCTATCATATCGCCCTGCATCATCATTTTTGGTGGTGTGGGGCATTTTTTGTTTGTTAAACAGAACTAAATTTTTAGTTATTTGTAAATCTTTATTACCTCCCGAAAATCCCCGTATCCATATCTAAATATCATATATTGATATTATATATAATTTTCTCGCATTAATCTTCCTTTCGTGTTGTTAATAAGCGTTTTAGGAACATTTTGCAATTCCAAAAATAATGCTTACCTTTGTATCGCAATTCAGCAGTACGAGGGTTGATTCGCACTAACATTAGCAAACAAAACCTTGTAGAAATATAAGGTTTCATCATAAAGGAGACCCCCAAACAGCTCGTACCTGTTTGGGGGTTCTCTGATTTTAGGCTATGCGTACATTAAGTATCAGAATGGATTTGGTAAGGCAATATGCTTACGGTGCTACTCCACAAGAGGTGAAGCAACGCAAGGAGTTGCTTTGCTTTGCTATTTGGTGCAAGATGCAGCATAGTAATTCAGTAATGTTCCAACTTACAAAGAAAGACTTGAAGGAACGTCTGGGAATAGGTTACGATAAGGCTAAAAGATTGATTAATCAGGTAAACGAAGATTCTCTGTTCACCAATCTCGGTAATGGTCGTTTTATCGTAAACACATTCAAGGACAAGGAAATCAAGTACAATCGTAAGCAGGGAACATACAAAGGTGCTTTGGTTTGTAAGATGCCAGTTAAAAAGGATTTTACTCTCAAAGAAATATATTCCATCCTTAACAACATCCTCTATACATTCGTGATTTGCGGTGCAGAAGATAACAGTTTCAACGTTGATTACAACTCGGTGTGTATCCCGATGCAACTTACCACGAAAAAGTTTATGAGTGTTGTTAATATGGGCTATGGTTCTGTGAGTAGAATTAAAAAACAGCTTATTAGCAGAGGAAAGATTAAATCATCCTTTGCAGAACAGCACGTGGCAGATGATAGAATCGAAGGACAGAAGGAACTTATATTGCAAAGATTTGGTAGGAAGTCATTTACTTATAGTAAAGGGCATTTTCATTATCTTATCATTCCTTGCTCTTACTCTATTGAAGACCGAAGAATATCTGATAGCTTCATGTTTCAGATATATGACTACGAAAAGAATAAATACAGATGCAATGGGAAAGGCAATTCTTTCGCTAACATCATTGGTAGTGATGACCCTCACGACAACTTTTGTGGTGGATAATATACATCGAGTCCTACTTTGGATATGTTTATATTAGTAGTTAGTTGAGGTTATATGTGTTTTATATTTTATAGAAGGCTGACACGCACGTGAAAGCCAAGATAAAAGAAAAATTATATGAAGAAAATAGAAGAGAAATACATTAAGACTGAATATAAGGTTGTTGCCTATGATGTTTATGTTGACAATGTATGCAAAGGTAAGAAAGGGGCTTGTAGTTCTGCTTATCTTGTGCTCAAAGATGGAAATGTTGTCGGGAAGTCTTCATATTTTGCCGATTCCATTTCAAAGGTCAGAGCGCAATCAATAGCCATTACGAGGTCTATTCGTGAATTATGCAAAGGTGCAAATCTAATTACGGTTCACTTGCCTGAAAACGCTCCGTATTATGATAATCTCGAAACAAATGAAGAGATTACAAATGAAACAAAGTCGAGTGATGTTGTCCTTGCATTTAGAAAGCTGACAGAAAATATAGAGGTAATTTTCGAGGTTGCAAAGTGGTACACTGCCGACAAATACAATACGCAAGTAGAGGAAATGGCAAAGGCAGAATATGAGAAGAATTTCAGAGACCCAGGAGATAAGTCAACTTATCAAGAATTTTGCGATTACTGCAAAAAGACTGGATGGACAGAAGAAGGATTTGATGATGCACTTTGGAATTTTCTCGAAGGTAAGAAATGGTTGACAAAGAAAGGCACTAAGCCTAAAACTTGGCAGAGTCTGGCGAATGCCTATAATCCTACCATAAGAAAGAACGATGATAGGTTTATGTCCGTGGATGAGTTAAAGAATAAGAAACGTAAGGAAGCAATGCGTGAAGAAGTGGAAAACAACAAATATACAGGTCACTACATTTGCTATACTGACGGAAGTTGCGATAACTATTCCACTCATCGTGCAGGAGGTTCTGCTTATATAGTGATTAATGCGGAGACTGGCGAGATAGAGAAAGTAAAGTCGTATCATACGTTGGGTACTACCAATAATCGTATGGAAATGCTTGCAATTATATCTGCCGTAAACTATTGCCCGAAAGGGTCACATATAGTTGTCGTGTCGGATTCTAAATACGCTATCAAGATGTTTAAATTCACAAACTGGGAAATCGGAAATAATATCAAGAATCCCGATTTAATTAAGATGTACCGAAAATGTGCAGAAGGAAAGGATATTCGTCTTGATTGGATAAAAGGACACGGAAAAGATAATATGAATGTTCAAGCAGATTGTCTGGCATTCAGGGCATACGAACGAGCACTTGAAGAGAATAATCTTCCGATGGCTCCTGAAAAATACAGAGCACAAAGGAGAGGCAAACTGACGTTAGAGGAGACGGCATAATGGGTGAATATATAACAAAAGAACAAGCCAGTGAATTTAGTTGCACTGGCTGTGCTTTCAGAAAAATAGCAGAGAAAGGTTCTCACAAGGGTAGCGATATGTGTTCTGCACCTGATATAGAGCCTTTTAGAAGCTGTATGAAGAATAAAGTCGTGTTTATTAAAAATAATATTTATGGATAAGATTATTGAAGGAACGAAGTTCTTTAATGAACTTCTCGTAGAAAAAGGCAAAATGACAAGAGACGATTTTGCTGCCAGTCGCAGAGCACTACGCCGCTCATATCAAGACGAAATGGATAAACTTGCTGATGAATATGCAGTAAGAAATTCCATTTACCACGTTGGTGATAAGGTAAAGGTTAACGATTTCTGTTGGTTGAATGAACCTTGTACCATTTTGGAAGTAAAAGGCAGATACAATATTATGATGGAAAAAGGAGTTCCAGTTATATTGTACGTTATTAAAATGGAGCGCGATAAAGAAACTTACGAAGTTATGGAAGGCAAGATTGTTGGGCATGTATAGTAACGTTTAAATTTAGAGAATATGTTCGGAGAAGAAATTATCACTCGAAAGTGTGTAATCACCCTTATGGGGGGGGCACAAAGTAGTAGGCACGTTATCAATGCCGAAACCGAAAAAAGCTATGTTCCCTGATGAAATTGAACGTAACTTTATCAAGAGTTTTAACGAGTCGCAGCCTAATGCAGTAAACAAGGCTGTTAGTGTTCACATTTTAAGAAATTGATATATGTTAGAATTAGTTCTTATTTTAGCTTTGATTGCCATTGATTTAGGCGGTTCAATGGTGGCACACAAAAGTTGTGTGGAAGTAAACTTCTGGTTCCGTCTGATGTTTTGGGCAAGTTTTACTATCTTGCTTTACAATGCAGGTCTGTTTGATGTTCTAATTAAGTAAGCGTATGGAAGAGATAAAAGGGATTCTTACTACATCAACAATATTTAACGGCGTTTGCAACGAATATGAGGGTGTACGTATCAAGAAAGAACTTGGAGTAGTTGTTGCTATAGACAATGAAAACGAGTTCAAAGGAGTATTCTCGAAGTATGGAGAAGTGGATATTTTTAAGCAGTTGCTTTCACAAGAAGTAAGTCGTTATTATACGAAATACAAAGCGTTCCCTACTGAACCTTTGATTCCATACAAGGATTGTGGAGATATTATCTTTGACTTCATAGAAGTTACTTACGGAAAGATGTATGGCGGTTATGTTTATGTTGTACACTACAACTTTGCAAGCACCGCATCTTAATAAACAATATTGATTATGATGACAGCAGCAGATAGAATTAAAATTACGGCTCAGATTGAAATATTGAAGGAGATTGCTCTTGACTATAAGGGGAAGACAATCGACAACGTTATTCAGCAGCTAGAGCTGAGATTGGCAGATTAAATCTGAAACAATAAAAGAGTTAGTAATATGGCTAGAATCATAAGAAACAAAGCTGCCGAGATACTAGGATTATCTAGACAGACTATTAGTAACTACATCGAGCAAGGTCTCATTGGCAGTTGTGTAGGCGAGCATGGTATCTTGTATGTAAATAGTGAGGACGTTGAGAAATACGCCGAGAAGTACAAGATGCTTGCTGCCAACGAAAAGATGATAGATGATAAGCTCAAAGAAGTTGAAGCACACAAGCGTGCAATAAACGTTGAACTTACCGAGTTGAGAAACAGAGCGACCGCAAACGGCAAACTGGCTGCAAACGCTGTCGGTATGCTTTTTGGCGTAATAAATGCTATGTCGTATCTTGACATCACTCCAAAACTCAGCTATCGTGAATCTAAGTTGCTAAAGGACATCATTAATGGGATGACCTATGATGAGTTGTCACTCAAGTATGGCGTATCAGCAACTAGAATCAGGCAGATTGTAGAGAAGACGTGCAATAAGCTGACGTACAACGAGGATGCCGCCATTGCCGAGATTGCTACAAATCAAGATTTGAGAATCGTTATTGATGGTTTAAAGAAGAAACTAAAAGCAACACAAGCTAGTTATGATGAATACAGACGTGCAAAAGGCGATACTCCTATCGGTGGAACAATACTTCCACCATTAATACTTGGTAAAGATGTAAACGACTGTGGCTTTCCTGTTCGTATTCTGAATATGTTCAGATGGTGCGACGTATATACCGTAGGCGATTTACTCCGCAAATTCCATGGCAAGTCTGATTTGGATAAGATTAGAAACATCGGAAAAAAGAGCATTTGGATTATTCTCGACTTTATCGAAGAGAACAATCTTAGCTTCAAACAGAATGGAGAAAGTGATGAGGATTTCTATATTCGTCTTAACAACAATTTATCAAATAAAAAACATGAAGAAAATGATTAAGAAGTGTTTCGGATGGTTCGATGTTTACTATGCCGAAATGTTATTGGGTGTTACGTTTGCAATATTCTACGCTTGTATTGGCAATTTTGGTGTTGCATTTGTTTGGATTGCATTCGTATTCAGTTGGGTAATATTCAAACTGATAATAAGCGAGGAGAACAGAAGATACAAAGCTCTTGTTAACCTCTCAAAGGAAATACAGAGTAAGGAGAAAAAAGCTGTGCAGAATATGGTATGGTTTTGCGATGAGTTGCACCTTGAAATGCAGCGACACAGACTGACCGCAATACAAGGTATGAAGTATAAGAATAAGGCTGAGTTTATGCAGCGCAAGAATAGCCTTACTCAATACCTAAAGTGTTCTGATGCGTTAGATAGCATCTACGAACAAGAGGTTGAACGCTTACATAAAATGGAGGAAGAAATTAAAAAGAAGAATAATGATGGAAAAGACCAAGGAACAGACTCTGAAACAGAGACTGCAAAATCTTAGTGAAGAACCAACACCGTTCTTTCACTCGCTTACACCATTCGCCGCAGGATATACGCAAGGTTTCAATTACGAAAAGAAACGTCTTGTTGCCGCATTGGTGAATAACTCGGAAGTCACAAAGGACTTCATCAACGAGCCTATCAGCGTGCCAATAAACGATAGTAGTTTGTTTATGCACGCATTCATTGACGGCTCTGCTGACTATCGCAAGAAGATAGAAACTATTCTATCTGATAAATAGCAAGAAAGGGAGGTTAACAGCCTCCCTTTTTATTTGCCATTTCGGAAAACTCAAAACATCATTTGGGTTTTATTTGTTGTCTTTGTTACACTCTAAATCAGCATTCAGATAGTCAATGACCTTTCTGTTGGCTTCGTCAATCTTCTTTGTATCATATTTAATATAGGTTGATGTTACCGCATTATCCCACATTGCATGACCTAATGCCCTACCAATTGTTTCTATCGGTATATCAATCTCGCTTGCTAGCGTTGCCCACGTATGGCGATTATAGTAGGTGGAAAGATAAGGGAACATCGGTTCTTTACTATATTCTCTGAATTTACCTAACTTTTTAAGTCTGAAATTCAGATTGCTCTCAAAGTGTTTGAGGTTGAACTTGATGTTGTCCTTATACTTTAAAAGGTATTTCTTGCCTTTGTATCGCTTGATAATCTCCAACGCCTCTGGTTCTACCTTTATATCATACAATCGTCCTGTCTTGTTGCGCTTGTAGCATATTCTGCCACCACGAAGGTCTGTTGGCTTCAAATCGAGAAGGTCTGATATATTGATGCCAATCAAATAGAAACCTAGCATGAACAAATCCCTTGATTCACGTTGAGGGTTAGTGTGAAACTCTGCATCACGCAACTGTCTCATCTGTTCTAGAGAAAGGCAACGCTTTCTTGTTTCCTCATGTGGAAGTACGTACTTACGAAATGGGAATAAGGTCGTTATATCGTTGTCAATTGCCCAATTGAATGTTGCCTTGATATTTCTCAAATCAATATGAACTCCGTTAGGCATTCGTCCTCTTTCGTATTCATGCTTCACAAAATTATCGAGCCAGTCTTTGGTGATGGTTTCAAATGTACACTTAGCATCGTAGTTTCTGATTCTGATGATAGTCACATCATACACTCTCTTCGTTCCAGCTTTCAGATTCTTGGAATCTGCACACATCTGCATATAGTCGAGGAAATTCTTCTCAGCTACCTTTCCACCCTTTATAATCTCTTTCAGATGGCTTTTTAGCATCGGAACGTCCTCACCCTTGTGCAGCAGTATATAGTCTTCCACGTTTGAATATAGCTCTGCCAGTCGCTTAGTCTTTGCCTTTGCAGACTTGTCTGAACGTGGAAAAACCATACCATCAAACTTCTCTGTCGATTGCAATCCTGTGTATATATAGAATCTCTTACACTTATGAGTGATGGAGAAATACACCTTATATGTTTTGTCTTCTACGTAAACCTTCATAATTCTATCTCCTATTAGCTTGCATATTACTTGCAAAGTCTATCAGTTTTTATCATATTTACGGGGTTTTTCGGGAATTTTTTACTGTATATTTTACTCGTTAAATCTCGTAAAGTACTGATACTCAGTGTGAATGTTTATCGCATTAAGTGAAGCTCAATCGG
>ERZ1035025.64-NODE-64-length-68977-cov-96.738052_pt1 | contig 68977 bp, 60 predicted proteins | sample MGYA00520619_ERZ1035025 | MGnify/ENA primary metagenome ERZ1035025 (study PRJEB33766, sample SAMN09781742) | gut metagenome | biome: gut microbiome | host: Homo sapiens | place: Madagascar | study: EMG produced TPA metagenomics assembly of the PRJNA485056 data set...
GTTGCTCAGGAACTTATAAATAAAGTTAAATTATAGTGTTGCGGAATTAAGGGTATATAAGAACCATGCCACGGAAATAGCCCACTATCTGAAGTCCGACCGCAAGGCTGCAAAGAAAATCAGAGAAGTGGTAGAGAATGGCAAGATGGTGAGCGGCTATTACATGATGGCCCCCTTGAGCAATGGCGACAACCGCTTTATCCTCTTCAGCAAACCGAGTGAAAGCAAGGGAACCGTGATTTATATCGAAGGCAATCTGTCGCCCGAAGACATCATGCAACTCTGCTATTCCAGAAGATAGAAACAACATCTTCCTACAGGAATCTTCTCAATAAGAATAAAAAACAACATAAAATATAGTATTATGAATATCAAAAACGTAATGATGATGGCTGCCATGATGCCAGCCTTCGCCCTTGCTGAAACCAACAGCAACAGTGCACCAGCCTCGGTAGAGACTAACGACACCACAATCAGAGTGAACGACCAGAACATCGTCATCAAGCAGGATGGTGAACAGACTTCTGTGAAGATATATAAGATAAACGGCAACGAGATGACCAAGATTTCAGAGACCCAATTCGTAGATGGTCAGGAAGTAGAAAAGGTATTTGTCACCTCACCATTCATCCCTCAGACCTTAAGCAAGCGCAAGCGCAGTCTGGAGAGTCATTATCCAACCTTCTTCTTCGGCTGCAGCCAGTTGCCAGGCAGCAGGGGAAGCATGGGAGGCAACAACGAGATGCACAGTCGCGACTCCAAGTCGTGGGAATGGGGCATCACCCTCACCAGTCTCTGCTTCCGCCTTTCCAACGAAATGGCGCTCACCTCCTCTCTCTCCATCGGACAGGTACACCACCATTTCAAGGACAATTATGTATTAAGCACCGAAAACGGGGTATCGGCAATGACTCCGATAGAAGGCGAGACGCTGAAGAAAAGCTATATCAGCTACAATGTGCTCCGCCTGCCTATCATGCTGGAGTGGCAGAAGCGCATAGGATGCCATGATGCATTCCTGGCGTTAGGTCCATCGGTAGAATACCGCTGGCACGAGCATTTCCGCTACTTCATCGGAAAGCACAAGCATACCGAAACGGGCGATATCAACCTCAACCCTATCGGCGTGAACCTCGAGGTCCGTGCCGGCTACTCAGGAGTGATGCTCTACGCCCGTGCCGGAATAACCCCGCTGCTCAACAAGACCAAGGCTCCCGAGTGCTACCCGATGACCATCGGCTTAGGATTCAGACTGTAATTTCTCTCAAAAAAGTGGCGATAGGTGTGCGAAATCTCATAAAAAAACATAGATTTCGCACACCTATCGCCACTTTTTGCTGTTTACCGGCCAAACTCGGAAGTGAAACACAGCCAAATTAGGTAACAAATCACGGCCAAATTAGGTAATTTTGCCCATTTTTCTGCTAAAAAATGCCCGAATACCACAAACGTGGTAGCAGGAATACTACTCATATGCTATTTCAGAATCCAGAAAATCGCCGTACCTTTGCAGCGTCAATCAGAACAAACAGCATGATGACTTTCAGAAGGACATCAGAATGTCTTTCAGAGAGAGAGAACATCAATCTGATTTCTGGGCGACAGATTTATATAAATGAATAAGATTGAATATTAACGTAAAATTAAAGAAAGGACATAGATTATGAGTACAGAAAAGAAACTTCGCTTTGAGACACTTCAGTTGCATGTAGGTCAGGAAAATCCAGATCCAGCTACCGACGCTCGTGCGGTGCCTATCTACCAGACCACAAGTTATGTGTTCCGCAACTCTCAGCACGCTGCCGATAGATTCGGACTCCGTGACGCAGGTAATATCTATGGTCGCTTGACCAACTCTACTCAGGGTGTATTCGAAGACCGTGTAGCTGCCCTCGAGGGTGGTGTAGCAGGTTTGGCTGTCGCTTCTGGTGCTGCCGCCGTTACCTACGCTCTGCAGAACATCCTTCAGAATGGCGACCACATCGTAGCTGCCGACAACATCTACGGCGGTACTTATAACCTCATCACTCATACATTATCCACACAGGGTGTCAGCTACACCATCGTGGATCCTCGCAACTTCGAGCAGGTAGAGGCTGCTATCCAGGACAATACCAAGGCACTCTATGCAGAGACCTTCGGAAATCCTAACTCAGATGTAACCGATATCGATAAGTTGGCAGAGATTGCTCATCGCCACAACATCCCATTGATTATCGACAACACCTTCGGCACTCCATACCTCATCCGCCCTATCGAGCACGGAGCAGATATCGTGGTTCACTCTGCTACCAAGTTCATCGGCGGTCACGGTTCATCTCTCGGTGGTGTCATCGTAGATGGCGGTAAGTTCGACTGGAAGGCAAATGCCGACAAGTTCCCTACTCTCGCTAAGCCAGACCCATCTTATCATGGTGCCGTATTCGCAGATGTAGCCGGAGCAGCAGCCTTCGTAACCCGAATCCGTGCGGTCATCCTTCGTGATACCGGTGCAACCATCTCTCCATTCAACGCCTGGATTCTTCTTCAGGGCTTGGAGACATTGAGCCTCCGTGTAGAGCGTCACGTTCAGAATGCATTGAAGGTAGTGGAGTATCTGGAGAACAATCCTAAGGTGGCTAAGGTCAATCACCCAGCCGTTCCTTCTCATCCAGACCACGAGCTTTACAAGAAGCTCTTCCCTAACGGCGGTGGTTCTATCTTCACCTTCGATATCAAGGGCGGCGAGAAAGAGGCATGGGAGTTCATCGACCACCTGCGCATCTTCTCTTTGCTGGCTAACGTAGCCGACGTGAAGTCACTGGTTATCCACCCAGCAACAACCACTCACTCTCAGTTGAGCCCAGAGGAGTTGGAGGAGCAGCACATCTATCCTTCTACCGTTCGCCTGAGCATCGGTATCGAGAACATCGACGACCTGATTGAGGCACTCGATGAGGCATTTACCTACGTAAAGTAAAAATATCAATGATTTAAATTAGAGTACAGTTATGGCAAAGATATATAAGCAGATTACTGATTTAATCGGTAAGACCCCATTGGTAGAATTGGGTAAGTATTCAGCATCCAAGGGTTTGGAGACTCCTGTGATTGCTAAGGTAGAATTCTTCAATCCTGGCGGAAGCGTAAAGGATCGTATCGCCCTCGCGATGATCGAAGACGCTGAGCAGAAGGGCATCCTGAAACCAGGTGCCACCATCATTGAACCAACCAGCGGTAACACGGGTGTAGGTCTGGCTCTGGTATCAGCCGTAAAGGGCTATCACCTCATCCTCACCATGCCAGAAACCATGAGTGTGGAGCGCAGAAACCTGGTGAAGGCTTACGGCGCTGAAGTGAGACTGACCAGCGGTAAAGACGGAATGCCTGGTGCCATCAAGGCTGCCGAGGAACTCCGTGATTCCATCCCAGGCTCTGTGATTCTGGGACAGTTTACCAACCCATCCAATCCTGCCAAGCACTATGCCACAACCGGACCAGAAATCTGGGCAGATACCGATGGCAAGATTGATATCTTCGTAGCCGGTGTAGGAACCGGTGGAACCATTTCGGGTATCGCCAAGTATCTGAAGGAGCAGAATCCTAACGTGAAGGTGATTGCCGTAGAGCCTGCCACATCGCCTGTATTGAACGGCGGACAGAGCGGACCTCACAAGATTCAGGGCATCGGTGCAGGTTTCATTCCAGAGACTTACTCTTCAGAATATATCGATGAGGTATTGGATATTCAGAACGATGATGCCATCAAGGCAGGTCGTGACCTGGCTCAGACCGAGGGCCTCTTGGTAGGAATCTCATCTGGTGCCGCCGCCTTTGCAGCCACCGAGATTGCGAAGCGTCCTGAGAACAAGGGCAAGAAGATTGTAGCCCTCTTGCCAGATACTGGTGAGCGTTATTTAAGCACTGTACTTTACGCTTTCGAGGAGTATCCTTTGTAATTCACAATCGGATATTTTCTGAAGAAAGCAAAATCTATCATAATTTCCCCAACCAGCTTTCCCATAGCAGGTTGGGGATTTTCATATCAAGCCTTTCTGTTCCTGTCAAACAGGTCTTGATAGGAGTCTGCTATGGCGTGGTGCGCCTCATCCACTACGATGAGTCCTGTCGTACACTTCGCCCGTGTCATGGTTGTCAAGAAACCATTTCACCACAGCCGCACAACTCCACAATCAGTGTAATCCATGCAATCTGTGGGACTAAAGAAGAGTAAAGTAGAAAAATATGAAAAGGCAATAAGCCAACAAGATGAGCAGAACTTTTATTCAAAGCTCAACCCATCTTATCGTATATAATTAAAAATTAAAATTTTATCCTTTTGTGTTTTCCAGATATTAGGCAATTAAAGTGTATATCCGCATCCGATCCGTATGGAATTTTAATCATGCCGTTACCATGGGCGGTTACTCCTACAGCTAATTATTTTTCCATCCAATTTACAACAACAATACCATTAAGCCTCCCTATATGCTTAACGTTTTCTGTAACCATAACCATGTTATTTATGATAGCTGTAGTACCGATAATTATGTCAGCATCTTCAATAAGTTGACCTTTTTTACGAAGAAAAGCCTTTTGTACAGCAAATTCATTCCAAATATTTGCCGTTGGCAATATTGTTACATACTGGCAAAACACATGAACAGCTCTAATGTTCTCAGAAGGTCTATCGCTACACTGAGCCCCATAAAGTAATTCTCCCAAAGTCATCTCAGAGATAAAGAAATGTTCTTGACCAATTTCTGAAATTTTAGCAGCAACATTACGTTTACCCCTCATAAAATATACACAAATATTGGTATCCAACAAGTAATTCATATCATCCAAAATTGACAGGTTCTGACTTTGACATTTTACTCTCGTTGATATTAGCTATAATATCTTCTGCCGACTGTTCGCCAACCCATGAACCACAGCAACGTTCTACCATTTCTTTAGTCCTATCTGCTGCCGTTTTAATTTCCTCTGCATCAGCTATCGACATGGAAAGTAAAGCAATAACCTCTATCTTATCTTCCTTACTTAACTTTTCGAGTTCATGCCAATGAGGAACCTTACTTGCAAGCCTATTACTTAAAGCAACTATATTCATAATTATCTCCTTTAAAACGTTCAACTTTTCCGCAAAAATACGCTTTTTCTACGAAACCACCAAGAAAATCAGAATAAATCTGCAAATTATCAGCCAATTACCCAAAATCATCAGAAAACAGCAACCTATAAACTATTAATTGTAAACTGTTAACTATAAACTATTAACTGTAAACTCTCTTCCCCCGGCGGTCCCATCCCGCACAATTTGGCGAGGGCTTTGATGCCCCGCCATCCTTAGAGCGTAGCGGTTCCGAGCACCGAGTAGGGCGGTTTCCCTCTTCTTCCCTGAGGGGAGAAGACCGAGATGAGAGGTGGAGCCCTCTTTAAGGGGAAAAAGCGATGCCAATGAGTGCAATGAAAGCTTGCTTTCAAATTGCCGAGTGCAGCTCGCTTTATCAACAAAGAGGGACGGGGTGATTTTCGAAAAGAGATACCACTTCACTATTTTCTCAATACCCTTCTCAAACAAGAGAGATGCCCCCAAAATCCTTCTACAACTTGCGAGAATCGAGTATAAATTCTAGCCTTTATCATTTAAAAGATTCTAAAAATTAATAAATATTATTACGAGTTCCCATAGTGGGAACTCTCATTTATTTTATTTTTTCTATCTTTGCAAAAGATTACCACTTTGGAGGCGCCACGACAAAAACAGTAATTTGTGAATCTCTACTTCCGAAAGCCAACGGAGGCGGAGACAGGGGTATTTGTGTCCGAAGCCAAAGAGCGATACCAAACATTTTCTGCTCTGTTCACGGTGACACGGTGACACGATGACACTAGTTTTTCAACTTTTCGCCTCGCACGCGGGCAGGCAGGAACTTTCGGCTTGATTTTTCCTGCCTGCCCGCGCGAGAGTAAATCTTCAGAAATCACTGTCATAAGTGTCACCCTGTCATCCAGAAGCAGGTTACTTCCGAATCAAAAGTCAAAGACTTACGGTGCAAAAGTCAGTCACTTACGACGCAAAAGTCAGGGACTTACGAACCGTAATCCCCTGGCTTACGAACCGCAATCCAATCATAAAGCCCTTAAAAATCAAACAAGCCAGGCATTTAGAAGTGATACCAAGCAAGGCATGTAAAAGGGCTTACAAACACCAGAGCAAAGAGAATCTATGAAAAAGTATGAGCAACTGTGAGCAAGTATGAGCAACTGTGAGTTGCCTCCTCACCGATTTCGTATCTTTGCATTGTGATTCAGAGATACTCAGCGGTTCCAATCAGCAAGCTATAGTAAGGCGTCCCCATAGCAAGCTATCCCCAGGCGGTCCCATCCCGCACAGCCATGGCAAAGACCGCTTTGATGTGATTTGATAGCCAACCAGCCAGGTATTAAAAAGAGAGTGGATTTGCGACAACCAGTTCCTATATAAAATAAGTTATAAGCTCGGGGAGGAATGAGTTTGAACCAATCGTAAAAGTTTAAAGAATACTAAAAGTTTCGTTTCCGCTTGAAAATTTCTTTTAAAATGCCTATATTTGCAATGCCGTTAGTAATGGCGGCAGACATAAAGAGGTAGCAACTACGCTTAGTTCGGACTGAGAATCTGGACAGTTCGCAGTACACAAGAATGACAGTTCCAGTTGTTTGCCCCAATATGTATACTAATATCCATCCCGCTTCTGTGGGATGGGTATCTCTATTTAGTTAATTTTGCAACCGAATTATCAACCCAGTCTGAGTAACATGGATTCATATTCTGGAATCATCATAGAAGAAAGTAGAAGGTCTGAGCAATTTTCAGACTTTACTCCCATACCTTGCAAAGGTTTCAACATTCTTTGCAAGGCAAAGCGCTATGGCAGATGGTGGGTACTCAAAGGATTGAAGGAGCCATATCGCCAAGACGGAAACTACAAGAACCTGCTGCACAAAGAGTTCGATATCCTCATATCCCTGCAGCATCCCAACATCGTATCAGCCTACAGCATGGAAGAAATACCGGAAATGGGTACCTGTATCGTAATGGAATGGATAGATGGTATCACGCTGGAACACTGGAGCGGTAGGAAGACTGAGGGAGAAGACATCTTCCTCCAGTTGCTTGATGCTGTGCATTACATCCACGCCAAGCAGATAGTACACAGAGACCTTAAGCCTTCCAATATCATGATTACCCATAACGGCAATCATGTAAAGCTCATCGATTTCGGACTTTCAGATACCGATGACTTTGCCATCCTCAAACAGCCTGCCGGCACACCGGGCTACATCTCTCCAGAACAGATTGTATCCCAACAGGCAGACATCCGCAACGACATCTTCAGCATAGGCTGTATCCTGGAAAAGATACTTCCAGGCAAACCCTATACAGCAATCATCAAGCGTTGCAAGGCTCCCATAATCCAGCGATATGCCAATGTTGACGAACTCAAAGCTGATTTCATGGCTCGAAGAAACAGCCATCCATCCGGTATCAAGCGTATCGGAATCGCAGCTTTGGTCTGTATCATCTTATTAGGTTTCATCAGTTACCCATTACTGCATCAGCCGGAGAGGAGCATAAACACTACCCCTGAACATACCGAAGCCAAGAAGGATACATCCATCCGCCAGCAAACCAAGAAGCCAGCCCCATTTTCCAATGGCCGGAAATCCCTGCAGCCAACAGCTACCGAGCCATCTTCTGCATCCCATTTACAAAGCGCCGAACTCATATCCAAGGGAAAGAAGACTATCGACAAGATGTGGAAGGAATCCGGCATAGACACCATCCGGTCTGTTGTGAAAAAGAGCGAGGCATACTTTCAGTTTGTAAATAAGAGTAATGAATTCATCACAACGACTTATCCACAGACATTCTCTAAGGACATAGACGGCAAGAAGGCAGATATCATCTATGAACTGTCCTCTTATACCACTGAGAGATATGTGAAGCCAACCCTGTCGAGTTTTCAATCTTCCAAATAATGCTCCACGATGATGCCGTTCTTCTTACCTATGACGTAAGTAACCGGTTCATCAACTCCATGCTTCCAGGCATGAAGATAAGCAGGTTCATGGTTGATGAAATGACGGCACTCAAAAGTATCATCTTTCGCCAATCTGGTATTTTCTGATGACACCACCTTGAAACTACCGTTTCCCTGATACCTGATGATGCAGGTTCTGTCGGGCAGCCAGGAAAGTTTGAGCATCTGTCCCTCATAAAGATCATCGCATGAGATTTCCTTGCCGATAACCATCTGGCTCTGCCGCTCTCCCGTCCCTTGCGACAATCCAAACTCCTCAAAGTCCGCATAACCAAGAAAATTCGCCAAAACATTCTTGGTAAACTTGCTGGCAGAAACCCCTTCGCTCACGTATCCCCAGAATCGTCGCAGCGTAGAGGCACTCACCCTTTGCTGGGTACGTTCCTCCACCTTTTCGCTCAACCAAGCGAAGTCGCGGGGCACAACCATCTTGCGCCCCACCATTTTTTCTATCATTTCACGTAATATCTGTTCCATGCTGCAAAGATACTGAAACAAATCCAGCCAACACACAAAAAAGCCAATATTTCCACTAAAAACACCTCATATTTTGAACTTGGAACGGAATGGAACGCTGAAAAAGCAGAAAAAACACCTATTTTTGCAAAAAAATCAGCTCACAATGAACAACTTTAGAAAAAAAATGGTATATTTGCAGTGCTGTTCTAAACAAGCAGCAGACATGTTAAGGAAACAACCATGCTTAGTTCGTACTGAGAATCTGGACAATTCATTGTACACAAGAACGAAGACAGAAGTTGTTCACCCAACCGTGTATTATTGTATCCATTCCGCTTCGGCGGGATGGACATTGATATATACCCTTTGGTGTGAGCTGATTTTCATTCTTTGTGTACAGGTAGTCCAGAACCTTCAGAACAGAATGAAATTGGTTCGCACCTTTTTTGTGCCTAAGAATGAAATAACCAAAAAGTAAATGATTAGCTTATGGAAAAATTAGAAAATAAAAAGCCAGAAAAGCTACTGATAGCCATCAGCGCATTAGGCAATCATGGCAAGACACTAAGTGCTACCAGATTGATAGAACTTTTAATTTCACATCGTGAAGGATGGCTTTATGATAGCCGTTCCATCATTCTCAAGAAAGAGCAACTGGCTATTCTACAACGCAATGGAACGGCAGAAATTGCAGTTATTACCATTGGTGATGGAGTAGGTCGCAGATTTGAAGATTGGTATAATATTGTAGCAAGTATTCCAACTATCAAAATCATTGTTGGATGTTGTCGTACAAAACATGGGACATTCGCCTATCTCAAAAATTTTGCAAGGACTCATCAATATACAATGATTGTAACGCATCCATATTTTCAAGAGATTCCAGTTTTGCCTAAGGACTCACCTATTGCAAACTATTGGAACGCAATTTTTGCAAACCAGCTATTAGACATAATACATTTACACTTGTAAACAATATTGGGAATAATAACAAATAAACTATAGAATATGAAAAAGATTTATCTAATCATGATACTCTTCTTTGCGACAGCATCGGGAGTATTTGCACAAACTGCCAACATTGTCACCCTCACGCTAAAAGCCAAGTCTGGCGAAGCAGAAGCACAGAATGCTCTGGGCGAAGCATATTATGATGGGAAAGGGGTTACGGAAAATTTAACTGAAGCTGTAAAATGGTTCACAAAAGCTGCAGAACAAGAAAATGCTAAAGCAGAATACAACTTAGGCAACTGCTATTACTATGGCAATGGAGTACAATACAGGGACCGTGGAGAAGCCGTAAAATGGTATACAAAAGCGGCAGAGCAAGGATATACTGAAGCACAAAACGACTTAGGATACTGTTATGAATTTGGCGAAGGAGTTGAAAAGAACTATAAAGAAGCCGTAAAGTGGTATACAAAAGCTGCTGAACAAGGACAACCAATGGCACAATGCAACTTGGGAGTCTGCTATAAATATGGCAACGGGGTAGAAAAAAACCTTGAAGAAACCGTGAAATGGTATACAAAAGCAGCCAACCAAGAATATGCGAAGGCTCAATACTTACTGGGAAAAGCCTATGATAAAGGCGAAGGTGTAGCTAAGAATGATTCGGAAGCTATGAAATGGTATCTCAAAGCGGTAAAAAACAATTACCCACAAGCAGCCTATTATTATGGTGCAATGCTCTTAGCGGGTGACAAGCAAAAGGGTGTAACAAAAAACATACCAGAAGGAGTCAAATATTTGCGCAAGGCAGCTGATCTAAAAAACCTTGATGCAATTCAGGCTTTGGTTGGTGCCTATTGTTTGAAAATGGAAGGTGAGAATGATTTTGGCATTAGCAAATATCTTTCTTACGCTGACTTTGTTAAGTATCTGAAAATTGGTGCAGAACAAGGAAATCAAGACATGAAAACTATTCTGGCCAATTTACCAAATTATAAATCAAGGATAGCACAAGAAAAAAGTCTTGTAGCGAAATATGGACAGAGAGCATACGACAACATCAAAAAGGGAAAGGTTTATATAGGTATGCCAGAAGGTATCCTTACTGAATTCAAGACTTTTGAGACTGATGGTAGCAGATATCAAATGTACAAATACAATGGTCCTTACAGAGACTTAGTTGGTACTTACAAACAATATATCCCTTCCTATGGTCTCCGACTGGCTAATCTTCTTGGGAAGGTATTCCCTAGAATCGTAAAGGTTAGAAACGGAAAGGTTACAAATGTCATATATTAATAACATTATTAAGTGGACTCATAAAAGCATTACATTTATTATGAAGCATTCATTTTTACAAACATTAAGCATCACTTTTTCCTCTAAAATCGGAAAAAGTATCATTTTAGCAATATTCGTTATGCTAACAGGAAGCCCAACCTTCGGACAAGCAAGACGAGGCACTACACAAAAAGCCAATACAACAACTGTCACTAAGCCAAGCCCAAATTTGGTGAACGACTTTAACAAAAAAATCAAAAACCATTATTTCTTCAACAATAAGTCGAACAATAATGAGTGGGACATAGTATTCAAACCTGCTAATACTGAAGGAAAAGGCGGTGGAAATATCGTGATACCTATATCTAAACTTGGTCTCTCATTCTCATACAACATCACTGCAAACGGAAGTATCTATATCAAGATTGACAACGTCAAGATGAAGGAGGAGAAGATAACATGGCAAACTAATCCCGATGGGGTCATTTTAGAAGATCTGTTTTTCCAATTGCAGAGCGACTCACTTAAATACGATGAACTTGTAAATTGGAATCCAAACGAAGAGTCAGTTTACAACGAAGTCAATGAAATTGATAAAGTTGATGAAAAGCCATCTTTTCCTGGTGGTGAAAGTGCAATGAAGTCTTATCTGAACAGCAATGTAAAATATCCTGATGTAGCACAGGAAAATGGCGTACAAGGACGTGTAATCGTAGAGAGTATCATAGAGAAAGACGGCTCCATGTCTGACGTTAAGGTTATTAGAAGTGTTGACCCGTCACTTGACAGGGAAGCCCTGCGTGTTGTTAAGGCTATGCCGAAATGGACACCAGCAAAACTAAAAGGAATACCTGTACGAACCAAATGTACAACACCTGTCGTTTTTAGATTACAATAAGGATCTATACCCAAAACGGGAAAGTAGCTTCTATAAAGTGTAAATTTCAAATTACAAGACAATGAAAAAGAAACATTTTTTAATCATGATGTTTGTATGTTTCACAACAAGCATCACAAGTTGCTCAAACAACAAGAATAACAAGGAGGAGAATGGAATAGATTCAGTTGCCATAGCGCAAGCTAAAGCAGACAGTATTGCCAGATGCGATAGCATAGCTCGTGCTGATAGTATTGCAAAAGCAGACAGTATTGCTAAATCAAACAATTTGGCAGTAGGTATGTCTGTAAAGGAGGCATTACAGAAGCCTGGTGTAAAGAAAGATTGTGCAGATGCATTTGATGGTCAACACGAAGGAGATGCCTTGGTGTTGATACAAAACGGCAAGAAGTTTCTTACAAATGTTAGTTATCACATGAAGAACGGCTTTGCAGAATGTGATCATCTCAACTTTGACCTTTTGCCAGACAGTTATGAAGGTGACATCACTCTGGTTAGAGCCAAGGACTGTGCAGCATCCGCAAAAATTGTAAAGGAAATCAAATAACAAGCCTCATGAGACATTCTATTATCACAGCATTAGGCGTTTGCCTAGTCGCATCATTTACCGCCTGTGGCAACAAACAGACTAAAGATGCAGAAACCGTAGACAGTACGGCAATAAAAGACACTATCGTTTCCGAAAAAGTAGAGCCACAAGTGGACTCTACAAAAATCTTTAGCGACACAGTTGCACAAAGAGGGAAAATGGTATATAAGGTAACACGCCAAGTAGAAGACGACATCGTATATGATGACGAAAGAGACTTGGATAAGAGCACATTTACTGAGTCATTGCGCATTACCTTCAAGAACAATGGCAAAGTCAGCATCAAGGAAACCTTGCAAGACGACGCCACTTGGAGTGGAGAATGGGAAGCGAATGGCTATGACATAACCGTTTACGCCAACGATTTAGTCCTACGAGGTACCGTTTCCAAAGATTACAAGACACTTGAACTTTCCTCAGAATCTATCAGCAAAGTAAGTTGGACAGGTTCAAGGAAATTAAGACTTCAATAAACCAATTACACTCATGGCTTTCCTATTGATATAATAGCGAATGCCATGAGTGTTTTTTATTTTCCTCCTAAGAATAGTATCAGTTATGAAAACGGACATTAAAATACCGTTTACCGCAAAAACACAAAGTAAAGTATCGCAAAAATACAAAGTAAAATACCGTTAAAACACAAAATAAAATACCACAAAAATACAAAATTATTTGTAGATTCCACTATTTATTACTATCTTTGCAAACAAAAACATATTGAACATGAAGTATTTAGATAGAATAGCAGACAGAATGCTCCAACTTCGTCTGGAAGCCTTTGGAGCAGTACAGATTGTTGGACCAAAATGGTGCGGAAAAACCACTACGGCCATGCAGCAGTCAAAGAGCGTAATCAAGATGCAAGATCCAGATAAGCGTGAAGGATATCTGGCGACGGCACGCACCAAACCATCCTTGCTGCTCAAAGGCAAAACACCACGACTGATAGACGAGTGGCAGGTAGCACCAGTTTTATGGGATGCTGTTCGGAATACCGTAGATGAGCGAAAACAGAAAGGTCAGTTTATCTTAACCGGTTCTACAGTCGTCGAAGACAAAAACGGAGAAATCATGCATACGGGTACTGGTCGCATCTCCAAGATGCCCATGTATCCTATGAGCCTTTATGAGTCAAAGGAATCAACAGGCTCCATATCTTTACGTTTATTGTTTGATGACCCAGCTTACGATATTGATGGATTTCTGTCAGACATGACCGTGGAGAAACTGATTTTCGCTGCTTGCCGAGGCGGTTGGCCAGCATCACTGGACGTCACTTCGCAGGAGGCACAATTACTGATAGCACAGGATTACGTAAATGTGATTTGCGATGAAGATATATCGAGGGTAGATGGCGTAAGAAGACAGCCAGCTTTGGCTCGACTCATCATGCGTTCTTATGCCCGGAACATCTGCACCCTCGTCAAGAAATCCAAGATGTTGGCAGACATCACGGTAGAAATGGAGAAAACGTCAATGCCAACATTTGATGATTATGTTTCTGCCCTGCAACGATTGTTTGTCATAGAAGATGTGGAGGCATGGTGTCCGGCAATCCGCTCAGCCGCTGCAATCCGTTCGGGAGCCAAGCGTTGCTTTGTAGATCCTTCCATAGCTGTTGCTGCTTTGGGTATGTCACCAAGAAATCTGGAATTAGACCTTCGAACCTTTGGTTTCATATTCGAGTGTATGTGCATTCGCGACCTGAAGGTATATTCGCAAGCCTTGGGAGGTAGAGTCTCTTACTATCACGACCGCTATGACCTGGAGGCAGACATCGTGCTTCATCTTGCAGATGGCCGCTATGCCTTGATAGAATGCAAGTTGGGTAGTCGGGAGATAGAAGATGGTGCCAAGCATCTCCTGCAACTACGGGATTTGATTCGTGAGAAGAACAAGACAGAGCATCAGATGCCACTCAGAGAGCCAGACCTGCTGATTGTCATGACAGGAGGCGAAATGGCTTATACCAGGGAAGATGGAGTAAAGGTTATACCTTTGGCTACATTAAAAGACTAAGAAAAGGGCACTCATCCTTACCTCACTTAGGATACCACCGCCCTAACTACCTTTTTTAACATAGTTAGGGCGGACTTATAAGCCGCTAATTCAATAATCAAGCGCCAATACTTTTTTCAAAATATTGGCGCTTTTTTTTGAAATTTTCCCTTCATATTACTATATTATAAAGGTATAACCAAAAAGAAAGAATAAAATGGCAAATAAAATGTCTTTATGTATCATCAAATACACCTATACTCGATATGTAGGGGTGGATATCGAAAAATATACTCGGGGACTATTCGAGTATGTGAAGGAAGAGTTTGGGGAGTTTCAACCACAAATGTCAGAGCCTGGAACTATACCTGATATGCCAGACTATCTAGACATCGTGCTCTGCAAAAAGGACGGAAGTATCTTCTACGAAATGGATATCCAAAGACGTGCCATCAACATCCCGCATGATTGTCAAATGGATGGATTAGTATTGGAAATCTTTATCCAGAACTGCGATGGCACGAGATACAAAAAAAGACATGCATATCCCAAGCCTTGGGAGAACCATAAAGCTAACGGCAAGTCGGGCATGAGAAAACTGAAAATTCATAAAACTATCAGCAAAAGGAATCTTAACAATCAAGAAGGCAAAGACTCTGAAGGCATCAGAATACCTGAACTTAGACCCAAGATTGACCTTAACTTCTTAAGATAACCATCCCATGACATACGAAGAATTCAAGCAATTGGCTGAGCATCCACAGCATCGGGATGTTCCAGCCATCTTCAAGCTCGAAGTTTTAGAAACGGAAGAGCTGGAAGAAAAGAAGCGTTCACACTATCCGAAATATAAGGTGAACACCTATTGTCCGCAAGCCTTCACTACAACTTTGGAGGAGGCAGAGAGACTGATGCACCAGGATGTCCTTTACCGCAAAAAGATGAAGGAGGAAGACGACTATCCGCTGGATACCTTCTGCTATTATATCTCGGAGATTCCGCTGGGACTGTTGCACTACGACCGCGAATGTCTTTCTGAAAGAGTGTATGACGGTGAGGGAAAACTGATCGACCGGTCTTACTGCTGTTCGCGTTTCAGCATTTACTATCCCGGAGTCTGCGATTTGCCTGCATACGACCGTCATCCTGACGAGACCTTCCGAGGCAGAAACGCAGAACAGATTAGATTCCAGAAAGGTGACATCGTGGAAGTATATCGTGGCGATGAGGTGAAACTTGCCATCGTTGTCGGAACTCCGCTTACCACCGAATGGATCTGGGAGAGAAACCAGGCTGCCAAGGATAAAAGGGGATTGGATAAACTGCCATATGATGAAACGGATGACAGCTATACCGTGATAGATGGTCCCGGCTACGAATACCACGACCATGTTCCGTCGCTGTATGTCTTCGCCCCTCACTATCATGTGCCGCTCTATCTTCAGAGACGATTCAAGGGGTATCTGGAGAAGGCTGAGAAAAAGCAGAAAGAAGAGGAGGAGAAAGACAGGATCTTCCGCCAGGCTCACGATTGCAGCTTCAGCAACAAGGAACAAATAGAAAAATCTGAAAAGTGCGGCTGTTTCTTCTGCGGCGAAATTTTCTCGCCATCCGAAATCACGGATTACCTCCCTGATGAGCCGCCTACAGCTGAATGTCCCTTCTGTTATACCGACTCCGTAATAGGTGATGCCTCTGGCTTCCCTATCACCAAGGATTTCTTAAAGAAAATGAAGAAGAGATGGTTCTAGGCAAAATAAGGAAAATCGCCCTAACTACCTGTTTTTATACAGTTAGAGAGGGGGCTATTAATAAAAAAGAAGCAGGATGGAAGACTGGTCCACCCTGCTATTTTTATTAGAATACCTTTACGAAACGGTCGATGTCAACTGAAAGTCCCACTGAGAAGGTGCGGCCGATGGTCATCGCCGAACTCCAATAATAGTTCTTTGGCGTATAACCGAAAAGATTATCTACCGTGAAATTCAGATTGACGGCATCCAGAAATCGCTGCTGAAGCGTGAACTTCCACAACTGATAACTGCTGTCATGCTTCTTGATGTTCGTATCAGGAGCAGACAGGTATCTGCCTGACAGAGCGGCATTGATGCGATAGAACGAACAGAGCTGGCGGTCGTAGTCGAGACGCCAGGTAGCTGAATGCGGACGAGGCTGGGAGAACTGGGAATCTACGCTTCTGCCACCTACATGGAGATAACTGTAGTCGAGTTTCACACCGAGTCCCATATCCGAACGGTACTGGGCACTGAAGTCGATGCCGCTCACCTCTACTCCATCCTCGTTGCAATAACGCGAAGCCACATCCGGCTGACCGGTTCCCGGGATATAATCGGCATAATCCTCGGTAGTGATGCGCTTATCATATTTATTATAATAGCCCATCAAGGTAAGACTATACTGACCGGTAAAGAAGCCAGCATTCTTCACCCTTCCGGTATGCTCCAGCGCCAGGTTGCAGTTGTTGCTCTTCTCCGGCTTCAGATCCGGATTACCGTAAATCATCTGCATACCTGCCATATCAAAGTTCATATACATCTCCTTGAGCGTTGGGGCACGGAATCCGCCAGCATAGTTGGCACGGATGGAAAAGCCCTTCCACTTGGTCATCAGAGCCAGACGACCGGTAGTGGCATGCTGGCTGGATGCAGAGAAGTAATCATGACGAAGACTTGCCACGATGTTCAACCACTGCAAAGGATTGTAATCGAACTGGGCGAAGGCATCACATGAATTCTGATTCTTTGATTCATTATCCTCAAACTGATAGGTGGTAAGATAATCGTTCAGGAAATCTGCACCTACCGTCAATGTATTCTTGCCGAAGATATGGGAATAGAGGGCACGGACGGTGTTCTGACGGTTGGTATAATCGTGGTCGTGAGTACGCTCATCATTCACATATCGAGCCTTGTCATACTGGTCGAAACCGTAAGAAATTTCCAGATTATCATTCTCCGAAAGATTCATCACGGTCTTCAGTCCGGCAGAATAATCCATGTAATGATCATCATAGTTACTGCGCTTGCTGATACGATTGAAATAACCGCCACGACCTATCAGTTTTACCTTATCAGAGAGCTTGTAGGTAAGACGCTCCTTCACATTGAAGGTCTCTCCACCATAGATATGGAGGATGTTGGATTCTGTATCGAAAGGACTGGTGAGCTGAACCTCATCCGATGTGGTGCGCTGGATGCTGGTCTGCGAATTCCATTTTCCGGCATTGAAGCTGAAGCTTCCACCATGGCGCCACTCCTTGTTGAAGTCGTTGTAGCGGGTGTTGACATTAGCAGTCCAAGGCTCGCTGTTTTCACGGGAGATGATATTGATGACTCCGGCTACGGCATTGGCGCCATAAAGCGCCGAAGCAGCACCTTTCACAATCTCGATACGACCTACATTATCCAAGTTCAGACGACTATAATCTACATTATCCATGGTTTCACCAGCCAATCGCTCGCCATCTACGAGGAAGAGCACGGCGTTTCCACCGAAACCATTCATGTTGAGAGAAGTCTCCTGATTCATGGCATAGCCGAATTCCAGACCCGGCATCTGCTCGGTGAGGAGGTCCTGGATATTGGTAGCATCAGCTATCTTGATATCATTGGCGGTAATCAGACGGGTTACCACAGGCGCATCCTTCAAAGCCTTCGGAGTTCGGGTTGCGGTAACTACCACCTGATCGAGGGCAGTAGCATCCGGTTGAAGGCGAAGCACATGCTGCTCACCTTTTCTCTCATCCGCTTTCAGTACGAAAGTCTGAGTCTGATAGCCCACAAAGCTCACCTTCACTCTTACCGCTCCATCCTTACTGTAAGGAATGCGGAAATATCCGTCTTCATCAGTTGTTACCCCACTCTTTGCATGCAAAATCTGGACGGTAGCACCCGCCAGAGGTGCGCCCGAATCATCGAGCACCCTACCCACGACATCGCCCTGAGTTTCGGCTTTCAGATTCAGGCACAATCCGCAAAGGATCAGGAATAGTGCGAATATCTTTTGTTTCATCGACAATTACTTCTTTGTTGCATTCGAAGAACAGTTCATGACAAAAGGCATTTTACCATACTTTAAAACAAAAGTAATCTGCATTTTACCATCTTTTATAGTTGCTTTTATAGCAGTTTTAGAAATACCTTTGCCATTTTCCAATGTTTGATCAAAACTGGTTTCTGGAATAGAATAAGTACCATTTGACTCTGTTACAGCAAGATTCTTCACTGTAATTGAAGGCAAAGCCATAGGTGCAGATCCAAATGCAGGAAGGATGATATTTACATGACTATCATCAACTTTTTCCAACTTAAAAGTTGCATTCTCCAATGGGTCCATATCACCCTGACCTGCCAAAGCAATAGACATTGTTTCACCAACGTAAGTACCAACAACCTGTTCTGCTGTTGCTGAAGAGCCAGCACCATTATTGTCATCATCATCACTGCTGCAAGAGCTGAATGCTACACACATAGAAACCAAAGCCAACATCATGGCCATCATTGTCTTAAACTTTTTCATTTTTCTTTATTTTTCTTTTAGTTACAATAATATTTTCTGTTTGAGGGGATTTGTAATCCCCGATTATTTATCTTCCGGAACATAGATGATTTCGCCATTCTCCAGCTGGTAAGCAATGCCTACCTTCTTTCCCTTGTTACCCGACTTCTTACTCTGGTCTTCAGAAGGAGTATAGCGATTTATCTTTTCACCATCCTTGGTAATGATTTCCATATTCTCCTTGCCAGGGTTCTTCACCATCGTGAAGTTATCCTTGCTGAACATTTCCGTCATATTATAGCGCGAAACGAGGGCTACCATCAGGGCGAGGGCAAACACCATCGCCACATCGAAGAGGTTGCTCACTACGCTCATCGGATCATCATCCTCGCCATCATGTGCAAGCCTATTTCTGCGTCTCTGTCTCATAAATTATATATCTTTACTTTTTTACCTTTAAAAGCCTTTTTTACTTTTTTACCTTTTTACTTTTTTACCTTTAAAAGCCTTTTTTACTTTTTTACCTTTTTACTTTTTTACCTTTAAAAGCCTTTTTACTTTTCCTCCAAAAGGTCTGCCATAAACTCGAGGTTGCTCATATCCTCGGTGTACCAGCGGTTCTTGGTCTGCTTGGTCACGAAACCGATGGCTGCAGAGAACAATCCCACAACGGTGGTAGCGAAAGCCACCTGCATATTGTAAGCCATCGAAGCAATATCGCCGGTAGAAAGACCAACCAGAGCTGGACCCATCGGAATCAAGGTACCCATCAAACCGAGCATCGGACCCATCTTCAGAAGTGTAGAAGGAAGAGAAAGATCCTTCTCAACAAACTGGGCATACTGGTCGAGGATGCGGTTCACCTGCGCCTTGCTCTGACGGTTGTCCACGAGTTTCTTCATATAGGAAACGATGACAGCCTGCTTGTTCTTTGGCAAGCGATCGCCCAGGGTATCGATATTATCGAGGGTCAGGGTGTTCATCTGTTCACGAATCTCCGCACCCGACTTGCGCTTTACAAGATACTGTCCGAAGAAACCTCCGAGGAGCAGCAAGGCTCTGAGGAAGAAGAAAATCAACAAAATAATCACAGGAACCAGCATGCCTGTGGAAATCCAAAACAATACGTCTGATATGTAATTCATTATACTCTATATTTTTTAATTTGATAATTGTAAATTGCCCATCCTATCGCCATTCCTACGATGACGATGGCGATGACGCCCAGAAGCGAGAGGGCATCGAAACTGTTGAATCCTGCCACGGCTGTCCTGCCATTCACCGTACCGATGATGCCCATCAATCCGAGCAGCACCTCTACCAGAAAAAGCAGTTCCAAGCGGATTGGTCGCTCCGGCAAGAGCCATCTCAAACCATAGGTGAATACCGGCGTCAAGACCAGCAACACTACGGCAAGCACCCATGCCACTACCTGGAACGATACGCCGGGAAGCAGGAAGATGGTCATCACCAGAACGCTGAAAAGCACTGGGAAAACCAGCAAACCCGGGAAATACTTCAGGAAGATGAAGAACACCCATTTGCGACGGCTCACATGTTCCGAAGTCTTCAAATCTACGTGGTGCACACAGAAAAGCATCGTAAGTGCCACGTCGATACTCAGCAGCACCGCCATATCGAGCATCAGCTTCTGGTCGGCTATCCAAGCCGCAATCTGCGTCTTCGACTGCTCGATGGCGAATGGCCAGGTCATTCCCACGAAGAAGGCTACGAGCACCGAGATGATCATAATCTCCTTCACTCCGTGGAAGGTCTGCTTCAGTACAAAACTGAAGCAAACCAATATCATCATTACTAAAACTAAAGTCTCCATTTCTATTCAACCATATTCTTTTTTCTTCTGCGAATCAGGATCGCCAGCATCACGAAAGCTACGATGACGATGACACCTACTACGATGCCGCTCACCACAGTGGTGGTCTTCTGAGCATCCTCACTCAGCGTCTCCTTCTTCATCACCATACCCTTGTCGCTGCTGTTCTTCGCAGCCTCAGCATCGCGGATCTGCTCTACATTCTGCTGATATTCCTTGGCAGAAGCAGCATCGGTCTTGCTGGCGATATAGTTGCGCAGCTTGGCATTGTCGCAGACAAAACCGGAGCATGAAGGCTTATACTTGTTCACGGTCTCGGTATGGAGTTTGGCGATGTCCTTGAGCTGCTGAGGAGTAGCCTTCCACATTCCCTTGCGGGCGCTCTCCATCATCACGGCGGTCATCTCCATCAGTGCTGCCGGATTCTGCTTGTCGAAGAACTCCTTGGTGCCAAGATTGTACTTGTCCTTGACATATACATTATAGATCTCGTCCCACATCTCCTTGTCGATTGCCTTTGGCTTCATCACATTCCAACCGTAGGTATTGGTTACGATTTCGGCGAATGTGCTGGCACTGCTGGCTCCACCCTTCATCTTCTCCTTGATATAGGCTGGGTTGAAGATAGTGGTTCTGCCCTCGATGCCGATAGCCTCCTTCACCTCCTGCATTCTCATATTGCTATGGTTGCGATAGTCGGCGAGATAAGCATCCGGATCCTTACCGGTCACGTTGCGCACTGCGAGGTTCATACCTCCCATAAACTCATATACGTGGTCGAGACTCAAGGCACCCCAAGTGTTGCTCTGTCGTGGCTGAACTACCACATCAGTACGGGTCAGCGCTGCCTCGAAAGCAGCCTTGCGAACGGTTTCCCAGTTCTTCTCATCACCGTAGAAGGCACCCATATTGTTCATATAGACCTCGGCAATCTGACTCTCCTTATCCCAGCGGTCGCCTGCGGTTACCATCTCCTGGATTCCGGTGCCATAGTTGCCGTTTACGCCACCAAAGACACGATACATACTTACCTCGCGTGCCTCCTTTGGCGACATACCCTTCTCTACGAGCACTCTTTCGGATTCGGTAACACCGGCTTTCACCAGGTTGTCATACTTGTCACCCTTGGCATTTGCTGCCATCTCTATCGCCTTGTTGATGAGGAAGAGACGGGATGCTGCCAGGTCGCGGAGCTGACCGGAAGTCTGAACCACGACATCGATGCGAGGACGGCCCAACTGCTTGGATGGGATGAGACGCAGATCGGTAACACGACCGAAGGCATCTCTTACCGGTTCTACACCGAGCATATAGAGAATCTGAGCGATGGTAGCACCCTCTGTTTCGATAAACTCGCTACTCCAGAGCGTGTAGCTCACCTTACGAGGATATTCACCCTTATGTCGCTCGCAATACATCTTGATAGTATTGTCGCAAAGTTCCTTCGCCTTCTCCCAGGCATCCTCCGATGGCGTATTCTCCACATTGATGGAGAAAAGGTTTCTACCGGTAGGCAGAGTGTTCGGATTCACAATCAAATCACCACCAGGAGATGGAGCGGTAAAGCCGCCATTCAGGGCATTCATCAGAGAAGACATCTCGTTGAGCGGACTCTGACGGAGCGCCTCCGAATACTTGCCTACATTCTGCAAGGCATGCTCTACGGTAGTAATCGCCTGAGCCAGATGAATCTGCTGACGGGTATATTTAGGTGCTTTCGACATCATCACACCCTTATCTTTAGAAGATTTTCCAGTCTGAGAAGCCTTGCCCGCTTTCGCCATCTTCGCCTTTTTCAAATCCTCCTGATACCATTTCTGTCCCTTTTTGATAGCTTCCATCATCTTGTCAGGGAAGCGACCGGTCTGCTCCATCTTCTCAAAAGCCTCACGACTCATCTGCGGAATCTTCTTCTTATGAGAAACCTTGGCAGCACGGAGCTCGCTTACCGTACGGTGGTCTACCTTCTTCGGCTTCGCCTCCTTCATTCCACCCATCTGGTCTGCCATCTGCATCATCATCTGGATAGGATCTGGAGCAGTCTGCATCGCCTCTACCTTACGGGCCATCTGGAGTTCGGCAGGAGTGATTCCTACATAACGGCAGATGTATTCATCAGAAACCGAGGCTGAACCCAGAAGCTGGGTCACGGTATTGCGTGCCTTGCTCAGATAGAGACGGTCGAAAAGCTGCTTATGCTTCTCAACACCCTCCTGAGCACGACCTTTCAACTTATCTACTGCCAGCATTCCGTAGGCAATAGGATCTGTAGCCATCGCATAGACACTGGTACGGACATCATCATTATCGTATGGCACACCCAGAGTATAGAGCTTGCCGGTAATCTTCTCGTTTGCCAACTCTTCCGCAAAGTTCTCTACTCTTGCGATTTCATCTGCAGAATAAGGCTTGTTCATCTGCTTGGCATCGAGTCCCAGTTCACGGGCGATTCCCATCTTCACGGTCAGCGCCTTCACCTTGAGCGACTGTTCGGTAGATGCCTTCTTCTCGTATGACTGGATGGCATCACTCAACTGCTTGTAGGTCTGTCGCAACTCGCTCTCCTTGAAAGGAGGAGTGAGATAGCTCTGGGTCTGGGCATAGGTGCGGCGCTTGGCAATCATCGCCTCGCCCACATTACCGATGGTATATATATAAAGATGTGGAACCACACCAATCAATCGGTCACTCCAGTCGTTGCTGCCGAGTGCCACCTGCTTTCTAGGGGTATATTCCAGCGAACCGTGGGTTCCGAAATGGATAAGTGCATCGGCACTGAAACCATAACGTGCCCAGAGATAAGAGGCAACATAGGTGTAAGGAGGTGCCTGGTCGGTGCCATGCACAATCTTGAAGGAGTCGCCTCCCACGCCTGCCATCACCTGTGGAAGCAGAGCCACATTACCGAACTGCAGTCTTGCCACCGCCAACTTACCGTCATCGGTAGCCATATATTTGCCAGGGAAGGAACCATAGAGCTGGTTCATCTCCTTGATCATCTTCTTAGACAAAGCCTTCTGGGTCCATCCGGCAAACTGCTGGGCGGTAACCAGGGCAGGATGTCCAGACTTCAGGAACTGGGTATAAGCACCCTCGGCATAGGTTCCGAAGACGGCACCCTGAGCCTGGATCATCTTTGCTAACTCCTGAGGATTGGCTGGCAACTTGCCAACATTGTATCCCTCATTCTTCAAGCGAACCAGGAGATTGTAGAGCGATGGAACCACTTCCATTCCCGAAGCGGTAAGTGCATTCTGACCAGGACCCTTGAAGTAGAAGATGGCGATGCGCTTGCTGCTGTTCTTCTTGTTCTTCAGATTCACATAGCCCTGCACGCTCTCTACGAAACTCTCCATTCTGTCTGGAATGCCGTAAACCTCCTGCAAGCCCTCCTTGTTGATGCGCTGTCCGAAAACCACGTATGGACGGATGGCACCATCAATCTCCGGAGTCACGATGCTCTGCGACATGAAGCCGCCGTTCATTCCCTGCTTGTCGTTCTCCCAATCGGTGGTCAAGCGGTTGATATTAAGAGGTGAGAACAATGGAATATTCTTCTGCTTCAGGAACTCTACGAAGTAATCGCCCAGTCTGCCGTGCGCCATATTCACAACGGCATTCGCCTGGATACTGTCGGCATGATGACCGGCGATAAAGCTCTGCAGCTGGTTGATGCGATACACCATGAATCCCTTCTTCTCAAAAGCCTTCTCCATATCAGGAGCCGCACCCATAAAACCGGTGAGCAAGATGGTAGGAGCACCTTTCTTATATAATCCGTTCTTCGCCAGGAAGGCATTGTACTCACGGATGCTGTTGAAGCCCAGTTCATCGCCCTTTTCATCCTTCGGGTCGAAATGAGTCAGGAGATAGTTTGGTCGCTCATCCACACGTTCCGGTTCTGGAGCCATGAACTTCTTTCCGTCGATAAACTTACGGATATAAGCGAGCATACTGTGATAATTCTTCTTGCTGCCGTTCTCGATGTACTGCATCAGATAATCTGCATCGAAGTTATCTACCGATACGATATTGTTGGCTGGGTTGGTAGCAGCATGAGTCAGGGTTGGCACCTTGTAGGAAGCCTCTTCCAACTGCTTGCGCTGGTTCTCGTCGATACGGAGACCCATACCATTCACGATAATCATATCGTAATCATCCAGATGATCGAAATCATCGGTTGTGATCTCACTCAGTTTAATCATCGCATTGTCGTTGGCATGCGAAATCTGTCCCAGCGCAATAGCCTGATAGTTGAGGAAAGCGATGCGGGTAGTACCCACCCAGGCAGAGTAAGCCTTCGCCAAACCTCCCAGAACAATCACGGTCAATAAGGCCAGGAAGATGTGTTTCTTTTTAATCTTTCTGATTTTTCCTAATCCTTTTTTCATATCTATTCCTTTTTTCGGGCTGCAAAGGTAAGGCTTATTTAGAAATTGTACAATACCGAGAAATTGTGATTTTCACATTTTTTATACTTAGAATTAGGTATCAGGTTAAACGCATTGATATAGTCAGTACTAATAAATAAGTAGCGTTTTCAGAACTTTTTCTTTCATTTCAGCCCTCAAAAAGAGGAATTATTCCGTCAGAACAGGCATCAAAAAGAGGAATTATTCCGAAATATGCAGAAAGAGCGTAATCACCATTACGGCAATCACGCTCTTTCTACTTATAAACATAAAACATTACGAAGATGAAAGAAAAGCTTAGCAAACCTTCTTCTTCCGCTCACAATAGCGTTCGCATTGGGCACAGATGTCATATCCCAGCATGGCACCCAAGATGAAATCCTCCTCAGGCGTAAGCTGGCACAACGGTTTGGTGATTATCATGCGGATAGCATCCAGACATTCTTTCTTACCAAAGAAGAGATTCAGACGGTCGTTGCCAACCGGCTGGATGATATAATCAATGTTCTGACGCTCTAATCTAGTTATGGCAAAAGACTCATATTTCTTGTTGAAGGTGTAGAGCACCAGGCGGCGCACGCCCTTCTTATATTCATATATATGATTCATCAGAACCTTCAAATCTACTGGTGTTGCGATTTCCTGCTGCATACTATCCGAATTTATCTGTTTTTAAACCAAGAATCAGAGAATTCCATCATTCTCCAATTCTTGAAAAATATTTTTGTAAAATTATAACGCTGGCTTGATGTCCTCGAGCCAGGCATCGATACGCTCCTCTGTCTTGTCGTCCTCGTTCACCTCGTCGAGTGCGAGTCCCAGGAACTTGTCGCCATCAATTGCCTCACTGTCATCATAGGTGTATCCGTCTGTAGAAACACCAGGCAATACGGTAGCACCAGCCTCAACGACAGCATCATAGAGTTCCTTCATGCCGCCACAGAATGTATCAGGGTAAGACTCGCTGTCGCCACAACCAAACAGGGCTACGGTCTTGCCAGCCAAGCCGGCACTCTTCAATGTCTTCACGCCATCATACCAGTCATCCTGCATCTCACCGGCACCCCATGTAGAAGTACCGAGAAGAAGATTCTCATGACTTGTGATAGTAGCGTCATCGATGTTAGCTACATCTACAGCTTCCACGCCCAACTTAGAGGCGATGGTTTCGGCAATCGACTGGCATGAGCCAGTAGAAGAGCCATAAATTACGATTGTTGTTTTCATTTGTCTATCTTACTTTTAGTTACATTTATTTTCGGGTGCAAAGATACATCCTTTTTCCATCATCTGCAATACCTAAAAATGATGGTTTCGCAGAAATACCTAAATATGGGGATAGATTTCAAATAAGGTGAGAGCAAACATCAAGAACATTGATAAACAACCAATTCTCTTGGGAGGTTGATAATTTTCAACCTCTCAAACCACAGTTTCATAGAACTTCCCTGATGTCGCTTCACATGACTATTAATGATATAATAGTCTGCCTGATACTCATCCATCAAATCAGAAAAGGCAGCCTTGATACGAGAACACTTCTCATTTATCGCATTATCAAGCGGATTCACCAGACGGTTCACGGTCTCTGTGATTTTATCCATATCTATTCTATTCCCTATCTTTTGATAAAGTTGAAGAAGTTCTTCCCGATAATCTACCAGATTCTTGAATTCAATACCTTCCGGATGGTTCAGGAAGAGCAGATAGAGTGCCTTGTGGATGGGACTGAGCTGTACTTCTTTATTACCAAACTCAGGCAGCAAGAAGCGGTAATCTTCCGTAATGACCAAAGGGCTGAGAGTTGCCCTTGCCGCCTCAATACGGAGTTGTTCCAATACGGGCACACTGATGGCTTTCAGCAAAAGGTCTGTCCTTCCTTCTGCCAAAAGCTGGGTGGAAAGCTGCTTTACCAGAGCGGCCTTCTCCTCTACGGTCATATTTCTTGTCTCTTCTTGCATATTGGTTGCAAAAATACAAAAAGAATGGGAAATTTCGTTTCACTCCTTGGAAAAATTATCTTTTGCAAGGCTTGCATTTATTTTTTCATAGGTAATCTGACTCTTTATATGTATCTTTGTGGTCAAAATTGAAAATTAAAATGATGAAAGAAGATTGGACACCTATAGATTTCGGACAGACAGAAGACACCACCAAGAACATCATCAAGGTGATTGGTGTGGGTGGTGGCGGATGCAATGCCGTTAAGAATATGTACTCAGAAGGTATTGTAAATGTAAGCTTTGCCGTCTGCAATACGGATAGCCAGTCACTATCCAAATCACCAGTGCCTGTAAAAATCATGCTCGGAAAGAGCGGTTTGGGAGCAGGTGCTAATCCTGAAGTGGGAAGAAGCGAAGCACAGAATACCCAGGAAGACATCAAGCGACTCTTGGATGACGGAACCAAGATGGCATTCGTTACAGCCGGCATGGGTGGCGGTACCGGCACAGGAGCTGCACCCGTCATCGCAGGCATCGCCAAAAGCATGGGTATCTTGACGGTGGGTATCATCACCATTCCATTTTATTTTGAAAAGCGAAAGAAAATCGTCAAGGCTCTACAAGGTGTAGAAGAAATGCGCAAGAACGTGGACGCCTTGCTCATCGTCAACAACGAACGTCTTTGCGATGTTTATGCCGACTCTGAGATAACCGTAAAAGATGCATTCAAACTGGCAGACAAGGTGCTGAGCGATGCCACCAAGAGCATCTCAGAACTCATCACTGTAGAGGGTACCATCAATCTTGACTTCCGCGACATTGAGACTACCATCAAGAGCGGCGGCGGTGCTATCATGGCCATGGGTAGAGCCAGTGGCGAAGGAAGAGTACAGAATGCCATTAAGAATGCCCTGGACTCTCCTCTACTCTATGGCAGCGACATCAGTAATGCCCAGCGCATACTCTTCAATATCTATACTTCCAGCAAACACCCTATCTTTGTTCGGGAAATGAGAGAAATTGATGCCTTCTTTGATGATTTGAATCCAGACATCAAGGTTATCTGGGGTCTCTCTGATGATGACAGTTTGGACGAGGATGCCAAAGTCACCATTCTTGCCACAGGTCTCAACAATGAGTTGTCCGAGGATGTACAAGAAAGTTCCTCTACGTCAAAGGATGAAGAAGACTATCAAAGAATCATCGACAAGCTCTATCATCCTATTCGAGACAACTTCCAGACGCATTCAGATAAAACAGAGCAAAAGCAAGAACCAGAACCTGCAGATGACAATGACAATGACACTGATGATACAAAGAAGGTTGCCATGTTGCTAGAAGGAGAGTCTGAAGAAGGGGCAACTAATGTTTTGGAGGAGAACAACCCTCATAGCGCAGAAGATTCAGGAAAAGTTTCTGTAGAATCGCCAGTTACCAAACCAAAGCCATTAACTTTGGGCAAAAAGATAAAAAACGGGCTTATAAAAATTGCAGAAGACTTGGATATCATCTCTTCCGATGATGAGAACTACCAGTAGTTCTATAGCCGTAGATTCCTATAAGCATTAACCCACATTGCAGTCACTCGTCATATAACTCCTTGGGCTGCTGCAATATGGGTTAGGTTCGGTTTTTGAAAGTGAATCCTGCCGGGAGTGATGCCGGCAGGATTCTGCGTTTTTTTGATGCTGAAACATATACATGGATTTCAAAAGAATAAGCTAAAGAAAAAACATTTACCCAAAGAGATCATTCATCCTTACTTCACTATTCACCAATCCGCTATGCATATTCTGCTTCACCCCATAAGTCGTGATGAAAGTATGCAGCAATGCCTTCTTCGTCTTCGTCGCCACAGAGAAGGAAGCCATCCTGTCACGCAGCCGCTGCTCATAGCTTGCATCTATCACAAACTCATCCTTGGCATATTTCATCTCACAGATATTGATAGCTCCATCAGCACGGTCTATCAGCATATCTATCTGACCTCCCCGCCATTCTGCACCGGTAGGATCTACAAAAGGACGGCAGGACCAGGAATAAACATTCGCCAAAACACCAGAAATACCCAATGCCTTCTTGATCTGTGGGATATGATGTAGGCATACCTGTTCGAAAGCATAACCGCTCCAGGCTGTTCTACTTCCCGAATTGCGCATGTTACTCCAGAAGTTCTTATCCTGCCCACTGTTATTTGCCACAAAACGGGTATAGAACAATGAGTATAAGTCTGTCAACTGATATAGGGCATCCCTTTCACTCTTTCCTATGGTAGCATATTTCCTGATAAAATCGCATTTCTTCAGATTCTCCAGGATTTCAGATAACAGTCCACCGCCTTTCAGTTTCAACTCATCCATCAATTCCTTACGGGTCATCCCCTTCATTTTTTCAGAAAGCACCTCTACTATCTTGCGATAATGCTTGGAGTCATTAAAGAGGGAACGGAAGAGGAAATCGAATTCTCCACGTAATGGCGAATCCTGCGAGAAAAACAATCTGTCGATGCACACGTCTAACGGCACACCACGCTCCAGCATATCAAGATAATAAGGAATACCACCCAATATCATATACACATCCAATACCTGCTGGCGGGTAAGAGCAAGGCCTTTCAATTCGTTTAAGAACTGCTCTGTCTCGCCCAGAGAGAATGGAGCCAGATAGATCTGGCGGGTAACGCGACCATACAATCCGCCCTTATCGCCTATAAACTTAGACAACATCCACGTGGTGGAAGAACCACAGACGATAAGCTTCAGTTGAGGGACCATAGAAGCCCATGAATTCCAGAAATAACTGAAAGCTGCGATAAAATTGCTTTTGGGCGTATCCATCCAAGGCAACTCATCGAAGAACAGAACAATCGGTTCCTGCTGAGATAAGCCCGACAGATATTCACGCAAAGCAGCAAAAGCCTCAAACCAGGTTTTCAGCTTGGGCACGGTCTGCTTAGCATACTGTGCCAACGCCATCCGAAACTGCTCCAGCTGTACCGCACGGCTCACTTCATACATACCTATAAACGAAAAGGCAAACTGGTCGTTGAACATTTTTCGAACCAGAAAAGTCTTTCCTACGCGCCTACGACCATAGATAGCTATCAGTTCTGCCTTGTTGCTTTTACAACGTTCCTGAATGAGTTTCTGCTCATATTCACGTCCTATTATTCCGTTTGCATCCATAACTTTCTGATTTTATTTCTTTTATACTAAATCTTACCGGTGCAAAGATAAACAAAAAAAATGAAATCTGCAAGGATAACACCGCCCTAACTACCTTTTTTAACATAGTTAGGGCGTACTTATAAGCGATAGCACCGCCCTAACTATCTATTTTTATATAGTTAGGGCGGTGCTATCGCGAATACATCTCACCTTTTCTCCCCTATCTCATGGGGACAGTATCAGTATTGAAGAAGTTTATACAGGTACTCCTATCCAGCCACAGGCAGGTGTTGAGGATTCTACACAGCAGCAGGATACTGCATTTTTATCGATACATTGCGTAGAAATTCTGCACCTTGTTATGGAGCATAGAAGCATGGAGAAGACCATTCCTCCATTCTTCAGGAATATGGCATATTCCAAATTTAGCACCCAGGATAGCTCCTGCTACAGCTGCATTTGTATCCGCATCTCCTCCTGATAAAACAATCTTCAGAATACCCTCTTTATACGAGGTTGCATGCCAATAAGCCCATAGGGCTGCCCCTAAAGTTCTGAGCGTATATCCCATACTCTTTTCATCATCCAGGCACAAAGAATCCAGACCTTCATGATATGCCAAGTCAATAAATGGAACGATTCGTTCATCATATTGTTTGGCAATGCCAATCACATTTTCATAATCCAATATCCTGTCTTCAAAGACAAGAGCATGTATGATAGCAGAAACGATAACGCAAGAGCCCACACAGCGTGGATCAAAATGAGTTAGCTTACAGATATTCTCAGCATTATTAGCCACATTGTCCTTCATAAGCCCTACCACCGAAGTTCTCATGACAGCCCCATTAGCTGCAGCTTTTTTCTTTCCCATCTTCCAGATAATCTCTGCTGCCTTCTGTGGATTCGAAGTATAGTCGCCAAGAGCCATTACATTATAGGTATGCCGACCAATTCCCATGCCTCCGTTCATCATCCATTCCTTAAACCTTCTGGCAATATCAAGAATATCTACCTTTTGACAAGCCACAAAGGAATCTAAGATACACAGCATCATATCGGTATCATCAGTCCAATCGCCTCTTTGCCAACGACGACGATGATCATCCTGCACGATTTGTGAATAGTTCTCTATCCCATTAGGATAAAAACGATCCACCTCTTTCTTGGACATAAACTCAGTACTCAGCCCCAAAGCATCTCCTACAGCTTGTCCGAAGATGGTACCAAGGAATCTTTCTTTTATAGTTTCATTTTCCATATTTTTTCTATTCATACAACCAACAAATCGTAAAATCATCCATATCAATCACTCCTTGATGATATAATCCTTTGAGATATTCCTCAAAAGTTAATTGATTATCAGATGCTTGAAGTATTTGTATCCCTTCTTTTAACGGTGAAACAGACTCTTTCTCCACAATAGAAGCAGATTCTGGAGAGACTTCTTTTACCTGTCCAGATTCAAGAGAATGCGAAATAACCTCTATATAGACAAACTTGTTGCATGCAGCAATAAATAGCTGAGGTGTTTTCTTCATCCCCATACCTATTACCTCCTTTCCTGCCTCTCTCAGACGCATAGCAAGACGCGTAAAGTCGCTATCGCTAGATACCTGACAGAAGATATCCACTTGATTGGAATAGAGAATATCCATAGCATCGATTATCATAGAAGAATCGGTGGCGTTTTTCCCGGTTGTGTAATTATACTGCTGAATCGGGTTAATGGCATTCTCCAAGAGTACATCTTTCCATCCATTCATGGAAGGCTTCGTGAAATCGCCATATATACGTTTGATGGTAAGATTGCCAAATCTCGCCAACTCATCTGTCATTTCTTTAATATTTCTGTGAGATACGTTGTCCGCATCTATCAGCATTGCTATCTTGTTTTCTGTTTCCATACTACAAATAAGTTTAAATTATATCATAGAATAAAATATTCTACAGTATCATTCAACACGGCATTCACTTGGGAGTAAAACCTACAATCTTTTGCCCTAGAAGTATCAAAAGATCCTGTAGTTCTAAAGTCTTCGAGATGTAGCTGGAGACTTTTATACATCTTACACATTTTATAAGGTGCATCAGCCCATGGAGCAACTGTTACGAAATTCCTACATGAGTTACAATTAGAGATATGGTATTTCTGAGAACAAATGGTATAGGCATAATTATATGCTTCATATCTGTTATGTGCAGAGAATACAACTTCACATAATGCTCGATGGTCTTTTCTCTTTATTTGTTTGCAGTTGCAATGTTCATTAGAAAGATATATTTTCCCGGATGGCATAAATGCACAGCGAGTGAGCCATACGCTTTCATTTATGTTGGAGTTGTTATAATCTTTGTTTTTGAAACCATAGAATGCAACTATTTCTATTTTCCTACCTTCCCACTCTTCGCCAACGGTTTTAGACTTCTCGACAAGTCCAGATTCTACCAAGGAAGAAATACTGTTCTCATCTTCTATAAGGATTTCTATTATTTTGTTTCCGCTATGCAACTTGGCTTCATCGCTTGCATGGGTTACACAAAACTCTATATAGATAGGTTTACGTTTCGGAAATTCCTTAGAGAAAAATTTCAGGTCGCTACGCCTTCTAATATTGTCATACGAAATTTCCTGCTCACAAGAGTCATACAATGTCTTAAGGTCAAACCTTTTCCTCTCCTTATTGGAACATCTTCTTGAATGGGACATGAAAATGCATTTCTCTTGGTTGCAAAACGAAGTATATTCAAACTCTATATATAATGATGTTCTATTATAGAATGCTTCCTGTATTTTCTCTTTAGCCAACAGGTGAAGCATTGACTCATAAGCAGCTTCACATTCTGTTCCTGACAAATGAGAAAAATGGTGCTTGCGCTTTGCACCTTGTTTCGCTTGAAGAGGCTCGCCACAACAGGTGCAAAAACATCCACACTCTTTTCCATTCGCCACACTATCGATATGTACCAATTTCCCTTCAGCACTAAGTGCGTATGTTAAATATGGCTTTTTCATACTCCTAAAATATTAAATGTTTAAGGTCGCAAATTGCGACCTTAAACATTGGGAATCACAGTTTGTGATATCCAATGTATTAATAAAATCGAGAGGTAGTCGAAATATTTGACCACCTCCCTCACAACTTTATCAATAGCGGTATTGTTGTAAACTCGTGCTATATTTTTTTAGCTATGCCCATCTTCACCATTTCTTCAAGAGAACTCGCCTTTCCATCCACTACCCAGGATTTGCCAACTCGCTGAATATTATGTTCCTTGTTGTCTATCCTGTATGATATTCCTTCTCTTGTTGTATAGGTGGTGTCACCAATAAAATTGAATGTTCTCATTTGTTTTTGACTTAACCGTGCTGTCGAGGGCTTATTTGTGCTTGCAAAGGTATAAATAAATTCTTAGAAATCCACTTTTTTTGAAGTTTTTTTAGCTAGGATTATTTTTTCGGGCAGGTCGCACACGTTGAGCCACATGTAGTTTTGTTTGTGATGGTGTTGGCTCATGTCTTGCGTGACCTGGAACAGCGTATGACAGAGGCGCTAAAAAATATGATGAATGTTTGCTTGTTTCAAAGGAAACAAGTACCTTTGCAGATAAGTAAACGCAGGCGTTCACAGAACTTATTCTATGTGTACATCTGTAAATCGACCAAACAAGAGGGTAGAGGTGGAGAACACTCTCCACCTCTTATTTTATATATGGAAAAGGAGAAGGCAAAGAAGGATATCTTAGGGGAAGGACTTCCTATTTATGATGGTATCTATTTTTGCCAAAATCTCTTTTTCGTCGTAATAATCAAGGAATAATCTAAAAAGTTACCCAAATATTTTTTCTCCGAATCGGGAGATTAAATTCTGTTTAAGATCGTTTGGGAAATTACAGAATGCAAAAGCCCTATTCCCAATGCTAGTAATACTATTTGGAATAACAAGACTTCCCAAAGATAAGCAACCTTTAAATGCACCAGCCCCAATGGTAGTAACACTGCCAGGGATGGCTATATTAGTCAAAGATTTACAGAATGCAAATGCACCAAATCCAATGCTGGTAACACTTTCTGGTATAACAAGGCTACTCAAAGAAGAACAGCCCATAAATGCCCAAGTTCCTATACTGGTAACACTGTCAGGAATAACTATGTCTGTCAAGGAACCGCAACCACTAAATGCACCCTCGCCAATGCTAGTAATTCTATCTGAAAGAACAATATCAGTCAAAGAAGAGCACTCACCAAATGCATAATTCCCTATGCTGATAACACTCTTTGGAATAACAACGCTACTCAAAGATTTGCAATCATAAAAAGCACCATTCTCTATGCTGGTAACATAATCAGGAATGACATATGATGTAGTATTCTTATCTCTAAATGCGATAATTTTGCTTTTGTCCTTATTGAACAACACCTTATTGTCATAAATAAAGTAAGGTGACGAACATTTAAGTTCTCCATCCCAGCCAGAAAAAGGATTACCTTTAATGTTGACAACATTATCAGGAATAACAAGACTCTTCAAAGAAGTGCAATCCTCAAATGCACTTTCCCCTATACTGGTAACACTATCAGGAATAACTATGTCTGTCAGAGAACTACATGCACTAAATGCCCCATCCCCAATGCTAGTTATGCCATCAGGAATAATAACGCTATTCAAAGAAGAGCACTCATAAAATGCCATGTCACAAATAATCTTTGTTCCTTTTCTTATAGAATAAGTACCATTAAGTTTTCGTGGAGCTTTCAATAGTTTTCTTCTTTCTTTGCTGTATTTCACGCCAAATTCATCCGTAATGACCTCATTAAACTCTGCATTCGTTGCTTCTGTGGACATATCAAGATTATCACTAGCATCTTGACTTGCCATTACATATTCTGATATTGTTGGATACTGCATAACTTATAAAATTATTAATTCATTACATCTTTTCTGAAACTATCTGTCTGAAAATTGTCTCATGGTTCTGTTACAAGAACCAGACTGCTAAATCTCCTATAATAGCCCCTATCATAGTTACCCAAATGTTTTTCCTCCGAAACGGGAGATTAATTCTTGTTTAAAATCAGTTGGAAAATTGCAATCACGAAATGCACCACGTCCTATGCTAGTAACGCTAGTAGGAATGACAATGTCAGATAGAAAACTGCAACCTTCAAATGCATAATCCCCAATGCTAGTCACACTACCAGGGATAATATATGATATTATAACTTGATCTCTGCAAGAAATAATTTTGCTTTTGTCCTTATTGAACAAGACATCATCCTCATAAATAAAGTTCGGAGATAAACATTCTAATTTACCATCCCATCTAAAAAACGGATTGCCGTTTAAGCAAATTACGCTTTTCGGAATGGATATATATTTCAATGAGGAACATCCACAAAACGCCCCATCCCCAATGCTGGTAACGCTATCAGGAATAACAATACTGGTCAAAGAACAGCAATCCCAAAATGCCTTATCACCTATGCTGTTCACACTACTAGGGATGGCAATGTTAGACAGAGAACTGCAACCAGCAAATGCACTATCACCTATGCTAGTCACACTACTAGGGATGATATATGATTTTACAGCTTGATTTCTGAAAGAAATAATTTTACTTTTATCCTTATTGAATAAGACATCATCCTCATAAATAAAGTTCGGTGACAAACATTCTAATTTACCTTCCCACTTAACAAACGGATTGCCGTTTAAGCAAATTACGCTTTTCGGAATGGATATATATTTAATTAGAAATGAAGAGCATCCCCAAAACGCACCATCCCCAATGCTAGTCACACCATCATGTATGACGATGTTAGACAGAGAACGGCAACTAGCAAACGCCCCATCCCCAATGCTAGTCACACTATTAGGGATGGCAACTTCTTTCAAAGAACTACAACCCAAAAACGCACCATTTCCAATACGAGTCACACCGTTGGGAATGACAAAACTTGTCAAAGAAGAGCAACGATAAAATGCCTTATCACCTATACTGGTCACACTATCAGGAATAACAATATCTGTCAAAGAACGGCAACAAAAAAATGCATTATTACATATTATCCTTACCCCCTCTTTTATAGAATAAGTACCATTAAGTTCGTAAGGAGCTTTCAATAGTTTTCTTCCATCTTTGCTATATTTCACACCCCATTCATCAACAAGAGCCTCCTTCCGCTCTTCCTCTGTAGCTTTGGTTGATATGTCTTCAATTGTTTGGAGCAAGATAGGCTTTTCGCCAATGAACAACCTGAAAGAACATGCTGAAAGTTCCTTTCTTGCCAAAGCAAGCATGAAAAGAGAGTAAAGTGTACAGAAGTCTTTATCACACATCAACCCCTGCAGGGCTGATATGACCTTGCTATTTGATGGAGTGCGATAATCTTTTTCTGAGAAGAGAAGCCTGTCTGATGCGCCATAGGTATCTAACAATGTAGAATTCATGGATATAGCCTTCAATGACAAGGCTATACTTGCCAATGAAAAATCATCTATTGTTTCATCGAAATCATCCATAGTACGCAATGGGTGACTGAAATCCTTGGTACCGATAGTTGGAGATTTACTGCCTTTCATAGAAGACACAAACATTCCATCATAATCCACCAATGTAAGAGAGCCATCTGGACGGATTATGATATTGTCTGGCTTGACGTCGCCATGGGCAAAAGATTGTGAACGGAGCCAAGCCGCCATTTTGCCAAAGCGATAACAAAGCATTGACATGGCAGATTGCTCGTGATAATTTGCTGCGATGTAAGCTTCCATTGTTTCTCCTTCTACCCAATCCATCAACAATACAGGAAATTCATCCTCCTCGCATTGACTGTCCACGAAGAGTTCCTTCTCCATATACTTTACAGAAGTAATATATGGAGAATCAACCATATCCAATTCATCTGCAATCTGACGATAGGCATCAGCTCGCCCCTCCTGTTCTTCCGTAAAACATTTGAGGGCATAATATTTCCCGGTACTCTTGTCCAGCATCTTAAACACCACGGCAAAAGCACCACTACTGCGATATGGCTCTCCGTGATCATCTAGCACGGGAGTCAGGTAAGCCAATTGTTCTAGATTATCACCAGCATCTTCAATGGCCTTTACATATTCTGATATTAATGGATACTGCATATTATGTATTGTTATTTTATCTGCTTCTACAAATTTTAATGACAACAAATAGGGGCATAAAGAAGATTGACGTTAGCCTTTAAAATAAACCAGCGTAAAATCATCCATATCTAAGATTCCTTTCGAATTCAGTTCTTTCAAATATAGTTCAAACCGACTGTTAGATGATGTTGCATCTAACAAAGATTGGAGCACATCCTTCCAAAAATCAAACTTCATGGTCTCTGCTGTTTTCAAAAGTTGGGAATTGCCAGATGCTTTTAGATATTCTTCAGCAAGCTCCGCACCATACTCCTTACTTTTAGACAATTCATACATCATCATGATATAATGCGATAAGGCATCGCTGGCAGCAAAGACTACCGAAGATTCATCCAGATAAAAGTCACCACTACAGAAACCTTCCTCTTCCAGGGGATCTTTACTGCTAACCAACCTGGGAGGATTGCTAAAATCAGACAATTTCGTAAAACTATGTTCCAAGACACCTGTTTCTTTGCTATAATGGAAGACTACGCTATCGCCGTATGCCATCCATTTACATTGCTTATCCCCTGTTATCCATGCAGCAGCAATGGTGGCGCAAGACCCCTCATTATAATATTTATTCAAAAGTATGCCGTCGCCTTCCTTTGCTCTTTCCTCGTGCTCATTATAAAAGGGCTCCCAAATGGCATCTACCCATTCGTCAAGTTCTTTGAAGCAGACGATGGGTTTATCCTTCGGAAGATGTTTTACAAGATACTCCGACCACTCATTGGCAAACAAGCCACAGCCTCCTGCCCCATCGGATACAGCTATACAGGTATCCGATGAGTAGAAAGCATCTTCGTTTGCAACATGGTCATTGAACTTTGCTATACTAACACCTCTGTTCATATCTTTTCTATATATCATTACAGATTCTGATTAACCAGCATACTCGAAAGTGTGCCAATCTTCATCATTTTAACCAATCTCTCCATACCCGTATTTACACCCATAGCATGGTAGCGGATATCAGCCTGCTTATCTCCAAAGATATTACGGATCTGCTCATTGTAGTTGAGTGGCAAAAGACTTGACATATTATAAAGTTTCTCACCATATCCATTTCCATTCAATTCATCTGCAGTTGCAGGGAACACTACTGATTCAGAATGTCCTGGCACAACGTGAATATTGAAGAGCAAGACATTACCATCATTGGTAAACATCGATTTCAATTGATTGGCAAGTTGTTGCATCTCATCATGCGAAGTTCCATTATACTCACCATCTGTGATATTGATAATCGTTGGCGGATAACAATCCTTGTCGTGATGGTCTTTCATCCAGCTTTCGAGCAAACCTTCTGCACGTTTGAAAGCCTTATCCATGTGTGTCCAACTACCATCATGGCGAGCTACCATCCATTGTTTCTTCTCTACTTCTTTGATGGTTATACCCTTACGAGTACGCACCTCTTCCTTCACCATTTTCTTTTGGTAAGGATTATCACGAATCTCTTCTGGAGTAACAAAGTCTCGTCCTTCAAGATTGCCATTCCAGGCACTATAAGCCTCAGTGCCATAACCTATCATGGCAATATCAAAGTAATGACGAGTCTCATTATTCTTCACACATCGCTCCACCAACTCGTTGATTTGGGCATTTACAATACGTGCCACGGCCTCAGACAATGTCATGTCCTCACCATTGAAGGTAGTAATTCTGCGCATAGAAACACTTTGGTCCACCAGGAAGATGAATGCTGTAGGATGCTCACGATCAACACGAGCCGTATATGCATTCTTACTCTGCAATATCTGTGGCTGGCTTGGAATTGGAATACCAAAGTTGCCGATGTTCTTGATATACTTCAGAGGAATAGTATTCTTTACCAATATCTCCGCCTGATAGAATGGCTGCTCATCCACATCGAAATCGAAGTGATTACGAGCCTTGACAGTTTGGAAGTGAATCTTCTTGAAATCCTCCAAACTTCCACCCACATGAGCACCATTGCGCACAGCATTCCTATCTGCATACTTGGTATCCTCATCATAAATCACCTCTGGGTCAATCTCCAGAATGACAGGGTTAGAAATTCTATCCTCATTCATTGCCACATACATCATTGGATGGTTCATGGTAAAGCTGACACGAACATAATGTTCCAGATTATCACGCTTATCCAACGACCATGATGGAGAACCTGGTCCTCCACCTCCCGGTTTAGGAATATTGATACCACGTTCCTCACAATCCTTCCAAGAATAGAGCCCTCCATTCTTGATAATATTCTCCAAGTTATCACGGTCTGTGAAGTGATAGAGCTTGGTGATATGATTTTGTTCGAGGATATTCTTAAAATCCTCCCAGTTACTTCTTCTGTTCATTGTTTTTGTCCTCCAATAATATATGTATGTTAGAATAACGTTAGTTGCGTTGGTTCTATTGTCTGCGGTTTACACATTTTATCACCAAAAGGATATAGACCTTCTACGTATGCCTTGATTAGAAAGGCATGCGAAAGAGGCTTCTTCGGGTCATCCACATCACAATTTGTATTATAATCCAAAAGTACGATGGTCTTAGTCTGGCTAGCCTCTCGCAATCTTTCGATAATACTTTGAACCTTATGTTCAAGAACCCACTTGTAAGTAGGAATATAAATCTGCTTTCGAGCCTCAATATATCCGAGCAGTTCTGTTCCGTTTACTCCTTTGCGATGTCCAAGAGGCTTACCGAACTTGCGAACAGTTCTCTTGATATTCTTCATCGACTCATTCTTAAACATTTTCATATCTACATCAGCCGATTCAAATACCTTTAGCCCTTGCCACACAGCCTCAACACATGTAGCTGTAACCCCCTCGCTAAATGGCACAGGTATGCCACCATGAGGATAGAATGGGCTCAACTTTATCAAGTCATCTTCAGCATGACTCGTTACATCCGCAATTATTGCATCGGGATATTTCTTTAAGATGTTTTCGTATTTCTTACGCTTAGAATCTATAAGTACCATAAATTATTAAATATTTTCTTTCCAAATCGAGAGATTAACTCTTGCTCAAAATCGTATCACAAAAATAAGGAAATGCACATATTCCAATAGCAGTCACACTATCTGGAATGACTATGTTGGACAAACTACAATAATAAAATGCATAATCTCCAATAGCAGTCACACTATCAGGAATTACTATATTGGACAGAGAACTACAACCCCAAAAAGCGAATTTTCCAATAGCAGTCACACTATCAGGAATGACTATGTTGGTCAGAGACCTACAATCAGAAAATGCAGAATCTCCAATAGCAGTCACACTATCAGGAATGACTATGTTGGTCAGAGACCTACAAAATGAAAATGCACTATTTCCAATATCAGTCACACTATTAGGAATGACTATATTGGACAGAGAACTACAACTATAGAAAGCACCATCACCTATACTAATCACACTATCTGGGATGATATATGATTCTATGTTTTGATTTCTGAAAGAAACAATCTCACTTTTATCCTTATTGAATAAGACATCATCCGCATAAATAAAGTTGGGTGATAAACATTCTAACTTACCATTCCAATCAGAAAACGGATTTCCGTTTAAGCAAATTACACTTTTAGGAATGGATATATATTCCAACAAGAGACAACCAGAAAAAGCACCATCCCCGATACTAACCACACTATTAGGAATTACTATGCTAGTCAAAGAAGTACACGTTGAAAATGCTTTATTACATATTATCCTTGTACCCTCTTTGACAGAATATCCCCCTCTTAGTTCTTTAGGGGCTTCCAACAGTTTTCTTCCATCTTTGCTATATTTCACTCCCCATTCATCAATAAAAGCTTCTTTCAACTCATCTTTAGTTATTTCTGTTGATAAGTCTTCAATAGTTTGAGGCAGGATAGGCTTTTCACCTATAAACAATCTACAAGAACATGCAGAAAGCTCCTTTCTTGCCAATGCGAGCATGAAAAGAGAGTAAAGTGTACAAAAATCCTTATCACACATTAAATCCTGCAAGGCAGATATAGCCTTGCTACTTGAAGGGTTGCGATAATCACTTTCTGAGAAGAGAAGCCTATCAGAAGCGCCATAGATATCTAACAGAGTAGATTTCATCGAGATAGCCTTTAATGACAAGGCGATGCTTGCCAAAGAAAAATCATCTATCGTTTCATCGAAATCATCCACAGTACGCAATGGATGACTGAAATCCCTGGTACCGATAGTTGGAGATTGGCTGCCCTTCATGGATGGCACAAACATCCCGTCATAATCCACCAATGTAAGAGAACCATCAGGACGGACTATGATATTGTCTGGCTTAATGTCGCCATGAGAAAAAGACTGGGTACGGAGCCAAGCTGCCATTTTACAGAAGCGATAGCAAAGCATTGCCATAGTATAATTGTCTTGATAGTTCTCTGCAATGTAAGTCTCCATCGTTTCACCATCAATCCAATCCATCAGAAGGACAGGAAATTCATCCTCCTCACAACTGCTATCTACAAAGATTTCTTTGTCTAAGTACTTTACAGAAGTAATATAAGAGGAATCTACGAACTCTAACTCATCTGCAATCTGGCGATAAGCCTCAGCTCTACCTTCTTGTTCTTCAGTAAAGCACTTTAAGGCATAGCATTTCCCAGTCTGTTCATTTTTCATTTTGAACACGACAGCAAAGGCACCACTGCTATGATATGGTTCACCATGATCATCTAGCACTGGTACCAAATGCGCCATTTTATCAAGATTGCTATTAGCATCTTGGATAGCTCTTAAATATTCAGATATTAATGGGTATTGCATAAGCTACAAATTAAATTGTGAAAAATCTACCTCACCAACCCCCATTTTTATTATTTCTGCCTTTATTTCTCTAGCAAAAGCAGAAACGTTTTCTGAAGGTTTTGGATCAATTAAATATACTTTTTTAGACACATTACCCAAATTTTTCTTTATACTTTCATTTATTACTTTATCCTTACATCCGTAGCCAATTATAATCAAACAATTAGCCTTTCTTAGGTTTTGCTTGAAATTTTCTTGCAACCTTCTCCATATTAATGAGTCACCATACATTTTACATTTGGTATTTGTACCAGATAAAAAATACGGATGTTCAGCAAAAGGATAAACCCCATATTCATCTTTTCCTTCTATCTCTTCCAGTATATTTTTGTAGTTTATCCCAAGAGGAATTTTGAGACAAGCATCCGGTTCTAATACGATAGACTCCTTAGCCCTTGAATGTAACACATAATTTAAACTGCCATGGAGCTTATACAATCTTATTGCCTTATCTTTATAGTTATTCGTAAATCTTGCTAGTCTACAATGGTATCTCACATTGTATTCTTTGTTTTCATATATGCCATAATAAGGTGATCCAATCTCTGTAAATCCGTCCGAAAAGTTCATCTGCAAATTGGCAGTCTCTATAAGCTGCTCAAAAAGCAAGTCATGATTTAATGTATGTACATTTATAACATATTGCCTAGCAACATGAGATAAGAAATCTTCCAAGCCATCGTATACGTCTAAATTATTATATGGTATCGTTAACAGACGATTTATTAGTTTATTATAAATCTCTGTAATACAACATACATAATCTCCCAGAGTTATCCTCTCTGTAACAAACTTATTAATCACCTCCTCATATCGCCCAACACGAACACTACTACTATGAAGAAAATCATAAAATTCTTCATAGTCAAAACATTCAAATTCTCGGCTATACAAAGATATTATTTCGAAGAGAAGCTTTCTCGCATTTTTATCCTTATCTTGAGAATACACATCTGTATTACGAATATTATTACTATTATTTAGATAACTTTCGATTTTAGACTTCAAGTTTTCATTAAGGATTCTAGCAGTTGGCAATCCTGCAGGAGCAGAAAAGCCAGCACCAAATAGCAAAGCTACTTGTTTTCTTTCATTCATTGGATTAGGATTTGCCCCATATTCCAAATCTATATTATTACCTTTCTTCATTGTATATTATTTTTTATCAGTTAAGCAAAATGCCTGCTTTCGATTCTGCAAATTTAAACAAATGTGAACAATTTTGCAAAGTTTTTCTCATCATTTAACTATATTTCGAAATAAAACTCTTGTTGTTTGAGCAACCAATTATATGGTAGTTCCTTTAAGACCACTTACATATCAATCATATTTATCACATTGAACAACTGCGTCTTAATCAGTAAATTAACAGAAACGGTTTAACCTCATTCACATTTTTGCAATTTATTTACACAACAAAAATTAGTCAAAGGTCTCTTTCATAGCCCTTTCACCGAATCGAGATATTATCTCTTCCTCTTTGCTTGATGGCAAGGACCAACATGACATAAAAGCACAACCACCAACACTTGTAACACTATCGGGAATATTTATACCAGACAAGGAGCCACAATTAGAAAAAGCAAAGTCCCCAATACTTGTTACATTCTCAGGAATTACAACTTTTGATAAAGAATTGCATCCCCAAAATGCATTAATACCAATATATTTAACACTATTAGGTATAACAACATTTTTTAAAGAAGAACACCCACTAAAAGTACCATTATCTATTCTATCAATTTCTCCGAGAATATCTATACTCTGCAAAGCCCAACATCTTCGAAAAGCTCCAGCACCTATTTTCACTACACTTTCAGGAATTACAATACTAGACAAGGAATTGCAACCACAAAAAGCATTTGCGCCAATACATATTACTCCTTCTGAAATAATAACACTGGACAAGATATTGCAATACATAAATGCTCCATCACCAATACATGTTACACACTCGGGAATAACATACTTTTTTACTCTTTTACGAAATGATATTATTTTTGTTTTATTTTTGTTATATAGAACTCCATCTTCATACACAAAATTAGAAGATAAAAACTGTAACTGTCCATTCCATCCCGCAAATGGATTCCCAGTCATCAATCTAACGCCACTAGGAACAGCTATACTTTCCAAAGAGCTACATCCTCTAAAAACGCCATTTCCCAAACCTGTAACGCTAGCAGGGATATTAATATTCGCCAAAGAATTGCATTCTGCAAAAGCAAAATCATCAATACTTAACACACCATCAGGAATCATTATGCGTCTTAAAGAACGGCACCCAGAAAAAACAGATTTTGTAATGAACTTTATTTTATTAGGAAGAATTATTTCCTCTAAAGAACAACAATAACGAAAAGCACCATTTTCTATACTTACAACACTATTGGAGATAACAATGCTTGATAAAGATTTACATCTATTAAAAGCATCTTTACCAATATACACAACATTACTAGGAATAACAATACTTTTCAAAGGAACTCCATTAAAGGCACATTCACCAATCATCGTTAAACTTTCTGGAAGAAAAACACTCCAAAATTGTGTATGCTCAAAAGCCCTGTTACAAATTATCATGGTTCCGCTTTTTATTATATATTTACCACAACAACGTCCTGCATTTATAAGTTTTCTACCATCTCTACTATAAAGACATCTAAAATCATCCCTAACAGCTGTTGAGAGTTCTTCATTTGTCACTTCTGTAGATAAAAGCTCTATTTTATTCTCAGGTTTCTTCCCTACAAACAATCTAAAGGAACAGAGAGCAAGATTCTTCTTGGCATTAGCCAATAAGAACATAGAAAGAAGAGTAGTTAATTCCTCGTTATTCATCTGCTCCAGCAAAGCTGCCATAACTTTGCTCTTACTCAAATCACAATAATCATCAGCAGAGAAGAGTAATCTATCTGCTGCACCATATTCATCAAACAATGAAGGCTTCAAGGATATCGCCTTCAATGACAAGGCGATGCTAGCCAATGCAAAGTCATCGATGGTTTCATCAAAATCATCAATTGTTCGCAATGGGTGAGAGAAGTCTTTAGTACCGATAGTAGGAGACTTCTGACCTTTCATGGCAGGAACAAACATACCATCATAATCCACTAAGGTCAGAGTACCATCAGGGCGAACCATGATATTGTCTGGCTTGATGTCACCATGAGCAAATGGTTGAGAACGAAGCCACGCTGCCATTTTACAGAAGCGATAGCAAAGCATTGCCATAGTATAATTGTCTTGATAGTTCTCTGCAATGTAAGTCTCCATCGTTTCACCATCAATCCAATCCATCAGAAGGACAGGAAATTCATCCTCCTCACAACTGCTATCTACAAAGATTTCTTTGTCTAAGTACTTTACAGAAGTAATATAAGAGGAATCTACGAACTCTAACTCATCTGCAATCTGGCGATAAGCCTCAGCTCTACCTTCTTGTTCTTCAGTAAAACACTTTAAGGCATAGCATTTCCCAGTCTGTTCATCTTTCATCTTGAACACGACAGCAAAAGCACCACTGCTACGATATGGCTCACCATGATCATCTTGCACTGGTACCAAATGAGCCAACTCATCAAGATTGTTACTAGCATCTTGTATGGCTCTAACATATTCTGATATCAAAGGATATTGCATTGACTTTTTCTGTTAATTGTTTTGTCCCCAAAGGTACAAAAGACTTGCGATACTACCAAACCATTAGCTATTTTTTCACCTAATTTAATATAGTACCATCCTGTACATCTTTGCCTATGTCATCAAGAACCTGAGAGTAACATTGCTTGGTTCTGAAAAAGTCATTAAGAATCGCAGCAAGATAGGCTTTTGTATTTGGAATGTTGTGCATTAGCAAACATTGCAACTTAGACAGAATATAATAAGACTTTTCTTCCTTATACAGAATATACAAGACAGTATTATGCACTAAATGATTAGTACGATTAACTGCCTTTTTCATATTCTCTACATCTTGGATATTCTCCGAATACACCATATCCCAATGAAGATCCCAAATTGTAATAAAGGCTGATTCGTTTGAAGCCTCTATCATAAACTTCTCATTTTGATACGTGAAGTAAATGTCATCGTGCTCTATACGAACTTCACAATTAAGCTGGCGAAGCAACTCAAGGCACAAGTCTCTAGTACCAATATTCTCATTGCCATCATTAGATGGCGAGATAGAATTAACGATCTCATCCATCTCTTTTTCTGCTCTTTTCTGGCGGATGTAATACATCAAACTTATGCCAATCAATACTGAAATAATTGGTAACATCATAATTATAATCTTTTTAAATTAATACTTTATGAGATGGCAAAGTTAGTTCTTTTTTTGCAAACAGATGTACAAACTCGGGAAAAACTTACCTCCACAAGCCTTGTGGAGCCTAAACATTTGTAGCATCTACCACCATTTATTATTTTTGCAGCCAAAATAACAATAAAAATAATAGGAATATGGAAAGACTCTTTTTTTTCGTGATTGCCGTTGCGTTAGCATTCGGCGTTGGTTGCCTGGGAAGAAACAGAAAGATTGGTTTCGGATGGGCTTTTGGTATCTCACTCATCAATGTGGTGATTGGTCTCATTGTCGTATTGTGCTCTAAGAAGAAAACGCCAAATGAGCTTGAAAAGAAAAACTAAGTTGAAGATTTGGGGATGGGCATGTATTCTGATTGGAGTAATTGGCTTTATCAGTATCATTATGCGTGGCAACCCAAACCTCGGACCGAGCGTTTGGGTTGCCATAGGAGTTTATTTGTTATACAGGAAGAATACCTAAGAAAATTCACTTCCACTCCACAAGCTTTCTATCCAATGGTATCTTCTTGGGTTCGCCACGATTGCCATCAATGAAATAACTCCCGGCTAGACTTTCATCAAACTGGAGAGTGAAGGCTTGGCGGATACGGGCACATTTCTCATTGATAGAATTAGACAATGGATTCGTCAGGGCTTCGATGCTCTGGCGAATCTTCTCTTCTGAAAGATGAGTCCCGTTGTTGTTCGATTTCTTGCGAATATCCACATAGATATCATATAGCTCTTCCCTATAATCCGACAGACATTTGAAAAGGATTCCCTCCTCATGACGCAAAAAGAGAATATACACCGCCTTTACCAATGGCTCCATCTTGATAGTCATATCATGATAGTCGGGCAGTATGATTTCGTAATTCTCTGTGATGACCATTCTACTCAGATTCTTGGGTGGAAAGAGATACTGCTTCAGCACCCAATCGCTTACTCCGCCAAGGCGTAAGTCCTGTACCTGTCGGTACACCTCCTTCATCTTCTGCCTGATATCATAGCTGAATGTTTCATCTGCCGGAATCGGTTTAGGATCAAGTATACTGTATGGAAAATCATCGACAGAGCTGAACATCACTTTGCAATCCGGCAACTTATCATACGCAGCCTGCATCAATGGCATAAAATCCTCATCTTCCTCTATAGACAAGGAATAGGAATTGACATAATATATGCCATCCTCCTCATGGTCTAGCTGTAAGATGCTAGGATGTAATTTCTCCTTATTCTTTTCTTCTACCAATTGCGACAACAGTAAATCGGAAGGAACAGAGATGTTCAAATCCTCTTTATTCATCGCAGGATAGCTGTAGAGAGCTGTCTTCCTGATATGAGGACCCAGAAATGGGAAATAATTAAAATGAATAGACTTGCTGATAAACAAGTTGTTGATATCCACGAGATGGTTGATGATGGAAAGGTTCAACTTTTCATCATACCCATTCTCTACAAAGAACACCTCGCCATGTAGGCGTGTTGGGAAGTCGCGAAACTTCAATACCTTTTTTCTTCCAATCTTTCCGGTCATTGCTTATCACTTGTTATATGGTTGATTACAGTATTGTACATATCAGAGCTATATTATGTATTTATCGAATAGTTAAACTCTGATCACTTCATCAATCGCTCCATCCATTCATTGAACAAAGGGCATTTCTCACGAATCTTCTCCAAACCAATGTCCATAGCAACACAAATGCCAACAACTACCTTATTATAATCAGGAATAGCAGCTATCAATCGTTTGGACGGAGCTGTCTCAGGACTATTGTTGATAAGCTCTGGCGATTGGAAAGCCTCTGCCGTGGCCTGCAACTCTGCATAATCAAACTCACTCTCCTCAAAACTGTTCAAGAATGCACTCACATCACTGAATATGATCAGTCGTTTCATCGTGGCTGACCTCCTTTCATAATATTTTGTTTCCACAAATCACCAAGTGTATAATCCTCAAGCCAATGTGCCAATTCTTCGCTATTCAGCCGATTGAAGGTTGTACCATCTTCGTTCTGATTAACAGTCAAGACATCCTCTGGTTCAAAGTTACTGATTAGTTCAGCACTCTGAGTTGCAACGATAACTTGCGTTCCCTTTTGTGCCGCCATCTTAATCAAACCCGAAAGTTTTTCGATAGCCACAGGATGCAAACCAAGCTCCGGCTCATCAATGATGATAACTCGTGGTAACCATGGCTGCATAAAGAGCACGGTCAAGGCAATAAAGCGAATGGTTCCATCCGACAAGTCGGTCGGTCCGTAAATCATAGAACTATACTTATCCTGCCATTGCAAGCGCACCATATCGGCTTCGGTTGGTTGGAAATAGAAGTCCGAGAAATAGGGAGCCACACTCTGAATGACACGGATAATGCGACGATAAGCCATCGGCTTCTCTCGCTGAATACGATAGAGGATAGCCGCCAGATTTTCACCATGCTCATACATACGATAAGCATCGTTCACGATATGGCTATCAGCCGTAAATGGAGAACGGCGACCTGTATCGTGGAATTGAAACTTGCGGATTTGGGAGATATAGTTAGATAAATCTTCCTCTTTATGGTCTTTTAAACTCGATTCGCTCTGAAACTCCGTTATAACATTTTTCCTCACTAAATCTAAAGGACAAACATCATCATAACAACCAACAACTTCTCTTTCTACAATGAGTTTACCATCAGATTCCAATAAAGCCAAGTCATATTCACTCTTAGCTATTAGCAAGTTTACAGCTATACGATCGGTAACTTTTCTGCCTTGATAGAGTAATTTATCTACTCCACCAACTTGAGCGACATACGCCCCTAATCTCTTCTCATAGATGTTGCCTAACATCTCGAAAAGAGATAAGAAGTTACTCTTACCAGCTCCATTGGCACCAATCAAGAGATTGATAGGATGCAGTTGAACTGATAACTCTTTAAAAGACTTATATCCAAATATTCTTATCGAGTCCATATTGTAGTTTCATTCAAATATAAAAGCAAAGGTACACTTTTTAAGTGTATTTACCAAATTATTTATTCAAAACTTTTATTTTACTCGCAAAATCAAGCAAATTTATCTATTACTAATTGAAAAACAAGGAAAATCTTCCAAAGCGACAATACTCGTTACCCTCTTCTCCATGATTCCCCAAAAGTCTAATGGAAAGGACACTGTATCGAACACACCGATACAATACTATCGTCATCTTATCGGGTCATAGGTGGACTCAATATTATATTCTATATTTTGAGTTCGACTAAACGTTTAAAAGCGCAACCAAGTTTAATCACACAACAAACAACTGACTATCAAAGCATTACCACAAAGCAACTAGCTTAAGTTCGACTAAGTTTAACAAAAAATTCGACTAAGTTTGACTAAACTACGACTAAGATTCACCTCTTTCCATCTATTATTTTTATGATACCTTTTTTCTTAAGCGTAGAGAAGAAGACACCCATGTAGCAACAGAAGAGAACACCCAGGCAGAACAACCAGCTACCGTTCAGGAAACTCCACAGGAGAATACTCAAGAGGAGACAACTCAGCAGCAGGAGTCTACAGAGACAGAGCAGCAGGCAAATGCTGAATAAGAATTCACAAGAAAGTTCTATTAAGTTCAATTGAGTTTATTTTGCAATCGACATATAAGAAAAGCGTAGAATCCTGCTGGCTGTAATACCAGCAGGATTCTGCGTTTATTATTACGCATTGATAAATTTTTGTGTTAAATTCGTAAAAAATACTTGGAAGATAACTGAAAAATGATTACCTTTGTATTAATTAATGTAAGAATGAGTTTTATGCATATACTGAATGAACAGACACGAGAAACATTAAGTCGGAAGTTAGGAAAAACTTACGATGAGATATTGCAGATGAGTGCGGAAGAGCTAGATGCACTTGTCGAGGCTCGTATTGGCAAAAAACTAACCCCAGCATTCTCTCTCAAAAACATGGTCAATAGAGGATCTGTCTATTTGTTTTTCAAACGTTTAGTTTCAAAAAATGATATAGACAAACGTTTAGCACGAATTTAAAATGGATTTTAAGTGCTGTTGCATCTGGAATCATCTCCATAGTATTGGCTGATTTATTCTAAAGTTATTGATATAAGTACAACTATAGAAACAAAAACTTCCACTTCTACAAGAGCACTACCTTTGCATAAAAAGAGTATAATGAAAGAAAACAATATAACAGTAGATAAAGCTGTCCAAACCATAAAAGGGGCAATTTTGAGAGCTCAAGCACAGGCGAGCCAGTCAAGTAATTCCATACAATTGTCTTTATATTATGGCATAGGACGTTATGTGTCTATCAATTTACAACAAGCACATTGGGGCGCAAAGGCTCTTGATGCTATTAGTGAGAGATTGCAGCGTGAATTACCAGGATTAAGAGGCTTTTCTTCAGGCAACTTGAAGAAAATGCGTATTTTCTATGAGGAATGGCAATGCCTTTCTATTGGTATTGTGTTATACAAAGAAATGAACAAGGCTTTTGTTGACATTGTTGTAAGGAACTACGACAGCCCAATGGGAGTAGCAACATATAAAACCAAACAGGATATGCCAGAAGAATTACAGAAGGCTTTGCCTGATTTGGATAAGATGAAAGATTTGTTTAGCAAATCGTTATAAATGTATAGCTCATTTTATAAAATGCGCCTTAGTTACAGTAAAAAAACTTGGTACAAAAATGCTAAGCAGATTTGCACCTAACGACATAGTTCCACTTAGGCAAGTGAATCCTGCTGGCAGTGATGCCAGCAGGATTCTACGCTTTTGGGATGCAGCAACATATACATGAATCCCAAAAGAGTAAGCTAAAGAAAGAACTCAAAAGTTTAATTCAATTAAAAAAAAGCAAAAAACTTTGGAAGTTATAATCTTTTGCACTATATTTGCACACATATAATTAAAATGTATGTAATATGAGTACAATAATAAAAACAAAATCTTCCGCTTCTATAAGAATAGATACGGATTTGCTCAATATTCTAAAGAGCAATGCTAAAAGAGACAACAGAAGCCTCAGCAATTATTTGGAGACGATTCTGTTTGAAATAATTCCTCAGAAGTCAATTGACAGAACCGAAGGAATTTGTCAAGGACTACGTGAAGTAAAAATGATAAAGGAGGGTAAATTGAAAGCAAAATCCGCAGACGAACTTTTCGATGAGCTATAATATTGAAACAACTCCTCATTTTGAAAAGGAGTTAAAGGACTTAGCTAAACGCTATAAGTCCATGAAACAGGATTTTGGCAAATTCAAAGATTCCTTAAAAGAAGATCCTTTTCAAGGCGTTGACTTAGGCGGAGGGTTAAGAAAAATCCGTATGGCTATTGATTCCAAAAGAAAAGGTAAAGCTGGAGGAGCTAGAGTTATCACATATACCACATTGGTAGATAAGAATACAGGTGAAGTATGGTTGATAGAAATCTATGACAAATCTGAATTCTCCACCATCAAGACTGACGTCATAAAGAAAATGCTAAAAGAGTTGGGACTATAAGTCCGGTTTTTGAAAGCGATTCCTGCTGGCATCACAGCCGGCAGGAATCTTGCTTAATAGCCCCTGTTAAACTCATCAAGTATCTGACGAAAATTATCATCAAGCACTTATATACACAACGAGCCAGTTCTTCCGGCATTTCCATCCCTTTGGTTGCAACAGCTATTCCTCCTGCCATGCAAGCCATGGTATCTGCATCACCACCAAGCGAGATGGCATTACGGATAGCCGAAGTATAACTATCAGCATCTAGATATGAGATGATTTGGCATAAAAACCACATGGACTTACTCGCATGGCAGAGCCATTGCCATAGCTGTTGTAAGGTTTCGTTTTTTCTACTAATAATCCACCGCAAGAGATTTCGTGCTTTTTATATGTATTTTGGTGCCACTTATATGAGAACAAAGGCAAACTTCATACCCTGGATGACTGCTGCCCATGCACAACCATCAAAGATTCAATCCTTGTGAAGGAGGAAGAAATGGATGCTTACATCAAAATCCCTTAAGATGACTTTATCGGGAAATGAGAAGAGTTCAACTCTCTTCTATTTCCGGCTATTTTTACAAAATACGGCGGCAGAACATCTTTGAAATGTTAAAAACAAATGAAGTAACAAAGAATTACTTTATTTTCTTCGTTTGTTTCAGCATATTTTTCTATCTTTGTAGTCAAGAAAGACAATTCTTATAAAGAATAACCTAATGGTTTTCCTCTAAACTCAGAACATGATATTAGAAGATAACACCAAACAGCCTTTAACGGCTGACGCTTCATTGTATAATGGGCAGCCTACCGACACAGGCTCATCGTGTCCAAGTGCAAGACTTACCTCTTGTACGCCCTCCATCTTAAATAACAAAGGTGGGGTGTCGGTAGAGAATGTGCCAGAAGCAAACAGGCAATGGTTTGTTCTGCGAGTTTCGTATGGACGTATTATCAAGGCAAAAGCATTTGTAGAAGCTAAAGGATTTGAATGTTATGTTCCTATGCGATACAAAGAAGTGAAGAAACATGACAAGAAACGAATCATTACAGAACCACTTCTTCCCTCATTTCTATTTGTTCACGTCACAGCAGAACAAGTAGAAACTTTGATTCACGACAATAAAGTTGTGACAAATGAAAGAAGAGCCTTGCTCAGCTACTACTTTGACCACACAATCCATCGTCAAGACAATTCTTATTGCAATCCACCGCTCACAATCCAAAATGAAGCCATGAACAACTTTATCCGCCTCACTTCTATCAAGAATCCTCACATCATCCCAATCACTTCCGACAACATCCTGTTCAAACTGGGTGATAACGTAGTTGTGACGGAAGGTAAATTCAAGGGTATTCATGGCAGAGTGGCAAGGATTGCTGGGCAGCAAAGAGTTGTCGTGGAATTATTTGAGGGCTATTTGGTTGCAACCGCTTATATACCCAAAGATGCTATAAAGATAATCAATGAGTAACAAAACAAAAATAAAAATATTAGCTAATGGAATTAGATTTTTTATCCAGCATAATAAAAGGAGACAATAATCCTCCTAGCGGGAAAATTGTTTACGATTCGTCAGATCATGTCCGCTTCCAAAATGGGCAAGATGTCTCTGGACATAACTACAATTGTCATCGTAGAATAACAATTGAAAAGAATATTGAAGGTGCCGAAGGATACACTGTGACAATGTACAATATGGATGGCGTGCATCCATTATGGCAGAACAATATTCAAATGTCTCCAAAACGAATGAAAATCGTAAATAAGCAAGAGAACATTATTGAATTCAGAGGTTATGGTTATGACGAAAATGCTTTAGCAATCGGAGCTCCTATGGAAGCAGCATCATTTGCAAATTATGGTTTAGTTATTATGATCGAGGACAATAGTATTGTTCGAGCGCAATTAAATATGTTCGACAGACATGTAAGTATCGTTTATTTGAAATAGAGAAAACCTTCACTCAATTATTATATAATGAATCACAGATTCGAAAGTTAAATTATTATTTTTAATTCGTTATGGCAGAATTAGACATTAGGCAACTTGAGTCAAATATCTACGGCAACGTTGAAGATAGTGAAGCTCTTCCTTTGTTTGTTAGATATACCAGTGACGATGCCAAATTCCATGACAAGGATGCACAAGTATCTTTTGAGGATACAATAGCACAATTGTCTGGTACACACACTTGTTCGTTTATCCATCGTAGACAAAAAGGAAGAAACAAAGTGTATGAAGAACTTGCAATAAAGTTCGATGAACTCCCGTACTGTATGACAGCACAACTTGCGAGAGATGAATACACTTTACGAGTGCCGCATTTTACTATAAAAAACATGGTTTTACCAGAAGAGAAAGACCAATTTATTATAAGAAAATGCGAGGTAAGATTTGTTGATTTATATGAAGATTCATTCAAATTGATTAGTGGTGCAGGCCCTTATTGGGTTGGCCATATTAATGAGATAACACAATTCATTAAGAATTGCTTCTCTTTGCCTATTCCTCCTATTGAAATTCAAATAGAAGAGGATAAAGAAATGTGGCAGGCTTATCTTGATGGTCTAAATGCTCTGCTAGAGACCAAACGAGATTTAATCAAAATTCAAAATATTAGCAAACAAAAAGGAGGTTTGCTGAAATTGGATTTTGATATGGACAGCTATGCACAGAATCTTAACAATGCCATTACTGAAGAATTAAAAGGAAAATGTGAGATGGAAGCAAAAGTTTCCATCGATGATGGTGAATGCCTTATATCATTTGATAGTTACCAATCCATTCCAGAAGATACCATAGAAAGTATTAAAACAATAGGAAGGGATTATTGTTATCAGGCTGATTCAGAACCTACCAATACGGTAAGCGGAAAGATTGCAATCATATCAGACTCTGAAGAGTTGGCAGACATTACGTCTTCTATTGATTCTGAATTGACAGAGTTTGGAGTCGAACTAAAGAAAGACGAATCTGGAGAGTTTCTTCTAACCTCTGATAAGGATATTGTATTCCTTCAGAAAATTGTAGATACTCATCATAAAGGTATTGCAGAGGTTGTTCGTACAACAAAATTAATCATGCCTTTATTGCCCTCCGTTGAATCTATTGATATAAACAGTTATTGTAAAGATCTTCCTGATGATGCTCAAGTTATACCACACGGGAAACACTTTGTGATAACTTCTAAGCGTCCTCTTGATATAGGGTTAACAATTTTTAGCAAACTTCGTTTTGCAAGTTGCATGGTATCAATTTCGCCAAAACAGATAGATACTAGTATCGAAATTGAAGGTGCGAACATAAAAGGTAATGCTTACACTTGGATTGTTAATAATCCGAGTGAACTGCCACATCTTGGACGTTATTTCAATATGGTTAGGAAAAACTACTCAAACCAATATGTTAGCAGTACCTTCCACTATGCTTTTGCACTACAGATTGAAAAGTCTGTCCTTGCTGATTTGAAACTCCAGAATTATGGCAAATCTTCACTTCAAGTAGATGTACCAAGATCGTACGTGGTTTTCTACCCAAAATCTCAAGAAGACTATATAACTCTTAAAGACGATATTTTCTCACAGTTAGATGATTCAATTTGCGCAGAAGCTCCAGAATATAAGCCAACAGCACGTATAGAGTTCCTCTGCGAGAATGAAGAATATCGTCGAAGTGTATTTGAAAAGGTCAATATTGCACTCGCAGACAAGCGCAGCAATTTCACCACAAATAGACTTAGCAAAGATGCTAAAGAGTTGCGTTTTGCTTTCAATTTTTTTGATATTGATGAAAGAGACAATATTGAGAATATAATAGAAGGGGCTCTTGCTTCTATTCATGGAATTAAAATTCTCTACGATGATAACAACAATAAAGGAATCACACAATGGTCACTTTCGGAAGACCTTTCTCTGTTGCAAGAATTGGATCGCAAACTTCAGTCAGACTTTAGAAATGAAAATGTTAATTACATTAATGGCTCAACTTATGATAAGTTGAGCGAGGTTGATGAAGAAGAACTTGCACATAGTCGGTACTCTAAGGAAAGTATTGTACGTCGTCGTCGTCGTCAATACCTCCAGAAAAACAGTCTGAATATTGGTAATTGTGTACGACGGACAAGAGACTATGCCATCATTGAACCTAATGATGACGTTTTAGAATTGTTGTCTTCAAAGGAGTTAAAGATAGTAGCTGGTGACTATATACAATTCCCTGCCATGGGTGAAACTATGGAATTGATGCGTCAAAGCAAGGCTATGAGTCGTATTTTAAAGCCAGAAAGTAAATATAACCATAGACCTATCAATCCGAATCTTCCAAATTTCATCTTTGATCCAAAGTATGCTGGTGAAACCGTTGTTGACATAAATACTGCATTGGAAGACATCCGTACTCATAAGATTGGAAATTTGAATGAAAAGCAACTTGAGGCGGTTACAAAGTCTGTTCTTGCAAAAGACTTAGCACTTATTCAAGGTCCTCCAGGTACTGGTAAAACGACTGTTATTGCCGAGATAATTTGGCAAGAAATTCGCAAGAATCCTGATTGCAGAATTCTATTAACATCACAGACAAACACAGCTGTTGATAATGCACTTGAGCGTTTGCAGACTCAAGCTGGCATTAGACCTGTTCGTATTCTAGGTCGTCTTGATGATAGGAAGATTAAGAATTTGGCACCAGAAGCATTGCGTTTCTCTACATCCATTATTGATACATGGAGTCAAGACTCAACAAAATGCAATGATAATGCTGCAAAAATTTGGATGGATAGAATTATTTCCAAAATTTCTAATGATCCGAAGTATTCGTCAGCGATAAGTTCTTGGAAAGAAGAACTTGAAGCCAAGGATAAACATTCAAGAACAGAGTTTAGCCGTTTATACAAAAGCAATGTAAATCTTGTTGCAGCAACATGTAGTATTTGTGGTTCTCGTGATTTTATGGAATCATATTCTGACATGTTTGGTGGAAATGAGCGTTCTGATATGTTCTTTGATGTGGTAATAATGGATGAAGCTAGTAAAGCTACACCAGTAGAAATGGCTGTACCGCTTGTCTTGGGCAAAAAAATTATCGTCATTGGTGACCACAAACAGCTGCCTCCAATGATGGATGAAAATACAATTGACAGTGCCCTTGAAAAGATTGGCAAAAAAAATATTGCGGAGAAATTACAAAAGGCAGAATCTCAATTTAAGCGTTTATTTGAAGCTGCAGCAAAGGTTAGAAAGACAATTGTTGCTACGCTTGATACCCAGTATCGTATGCATGAACAGATTATGAATACAATTAAACAGTTCTATCAAGAAGAACTTGCTGCTACTGGTGGGTTAAAGTGTGGTATTACAGAAACAATGGACATCCCTGATTTGACAAACAAGGGAAGTAGATGGCATGGCATTACATTAAATCCTATAATTCAGCCAAGCACTCATGCTGTATGGATTGACGTTCACACCCCAGAAACATACTTGAACCCAGGTTATAAAAACGAAGGAGAACTTAAGGCCATAGATTTAGTTCTTAAGGCTTTGCAACAAGCAGATGGCTATTCTAATTTTGTTAATGCACAGCAAAAAACAGAGGACAAAGAAATTGGCATCATAACATTCTATAGTGCCCAAAACCGCGAGATTAAGAAAAAATACGATTATAGGTTTAACAAGCACATTAACAAAGGAGAGTACATTTGTGATGTGGTCGATAGATTCCAAGGAATGGAGCGCAACATTATTATTGTTTCAACAGTTCGAAGTAACCCCAAAAACAATATTGGTTTTGCAAAAGAAATCGAACGTATTAACGTCGCTTTTTCTCGTGCCAAACGTCTTCTTATAGTCGTAGGTAACAAACGCCAATTTGAGAGTAATAGTAATTATGCCGCTTCCATTGCAAACATGGAAACTGTTAGTTTTGAACAACTTAAAGATGCAGTGAGATGAGCAAGATAAAAAATAAAAAAAATGCAGCGCCCCAAAAGGTTCTGGAACCTATCGGAACTCGTATAGCAAAAGCTGTATTCGAAGAAAAGAAAATTTCAGAAAGAATCTTTGGATATATTTCTTATGACATTAACTTTGTTAAAGCCACTTATGCTGGTAAAACCCAAAGACCTGCAAAGATAACATCGCTTGAAAAGGGCATTGTCGGCATACTTCTTATCGATGAAACATCATCTTTTGAAAAAATAGGATTGATTTTGGGCTTGGACGTAGTTAACGACAAAGCAGAACAGTCGATATTGCGGACAGCAATCGAGACACTTCGAGGCTTTAATGCTATTGAAGGTGATGATTCATGTATGGCTCTTACAGATGCAGGTCGCATGTACGCAGAGAGGGGAGAACGTCCTGATACTTATACAAAATCATTTGATATTTACATTGATAAGTCTCACCTGTCGTGGTTAAATATTAAAAATTGCATAGGTGATTATCTTTCAAAAATCAATGAGGTTAATACTCCTTGTGACGATCTAAATCTATCTTTGGAACAAATTAAGCAGTATGCTGAATGCCAAGCGCAGGACGTACATTTCCCACAGAATCGTTACATTTTGGAAAGTGCAATCTGGAAGGAAGGCCATGAGGCTAGTTACAAGGTATATGTGTGTTTTGTACAAAGTATAGCTTCATCAGAAGAGGTTCGTGCATTAGTTTTTGACGAAAATTCAAATGCATTAAATCCAATTATGTCAGAACAAATCAATTCTAATCCAGAATTGTTAGCAGAACTCCTTGAAAACTGTATTAAGTTTGAGTGTGAAATTGATAAAGAAACTATTGTACTTGAAGGAGATGCTGTTGAGACGGCAAAATCAGAAATATCTGAAGATATAAAAGAGGCAGAAAAGCAACTTGTACTTGAAGAAGAGAATGCTCATAAAGCCTCTTTATCGGAAACAAGTGCAGACTCTTCTCAACCAACAAATACAACTAATGACAAGGAAAGACTTCATAAAAAAGCACTATACGATTCTTTGTCTTTTGAACTTGAACTTCATAAGATTTTCAATGAGGATGATCCAGATGAGGTTTGGCTCATAAGTCCATGGATTCGAAAAGGTGCTTTTATGCACGATCGAGGTCCACTTATTGAAAATTTCCTCAAAGACGAAAATAAGAGAGTCTTCATCGCTTATTCTGAACCTGCATTAAATAATGATGGAAAACCTATGATGGACGAGGAAGTAGAACCAGGAATCAAGTTATTGGATGAGCAATATCCTAACTTTTTCTATGTTCAACTCCCTGAGTTTCACCTTAAAAATGTCATAGAAGTTAAAGGCGATCAGAAAATTCTTTTCTCGGGAAGTTTCAATGTGTTGTCATTCTCTGTTTCAGAGGAACAAAAGCATGTACGTAGAGAAGAAATGACATTGGCGCATCATACCGTTGCCAAAAATAAGTATGCAGATTTTCAATTAGAATTTGCAGAAATTTACGCGCCAAGGATACAAAAGGAAATTGAGAATATAGAAGTTGCATCCTTGGCTAATTACCAAAATGAACGTTTGGATTATTTTTTGAGCATTGATAATCCAGAGGTTCATAAGTTGTTCAGTCCCATTGAAGATTTACTTGAAGAGAAAATCTTAGGATGTCTTAAAGAAGAACTATATAAGAAGCTAGCGAAAATAGGACAAGAACTGGTAGTCGCATCAAATTTGGGAGGATTAAATCCGAAAGATAAGAAAAAATACCATTCTATGTTAAATGATATTTCCAAGGAAATCTCAAATAATTCAATCGATGACCCATCTACGTTAGAGTTGCTTGAAAATGATTTGCAACTATTGGAACTAATCCACGACAAGAAGATATTCCCGGGTAAAATTACGTCAACACACACAAAGCAACCTTCTATCCCAAGAAAACAATCTAATAAATCTGTCAATATAGATGTAGAATGTATTTCAATACTAGAACTGAAAACTATGATTGATGAGGTAATGAAAGGAAGTCAACATGGCACGCGAATAACAACAGAATCTGTTTCTATTGCTAAGAAAATGTGCTCTCCCAATAACCTTAGTCTTGAAAACATAGACAAGTTGTTTAAGGTTCTTGCAGGTGCAAATGTATTAGCTTCTGCTATAAAATTTGGTATCGAAAAGAAGATGGGACTTGCTGATGTTCATAATTCACTACGAAGAATCATAAAAAGATGTAATGACTTCGATAACCTCAGTATTATATATAACAAAGAACAAAAACGCATTATTTTCGATATTGAGGGCCTTCAGTTTCAATATGAGAAATTTGAAGCAAATGATGAACTAATGGAATTTATTAAAAATCATATTAATCGGGCTATGCGATGGAATGGTAGTAAGACATTCCTTTTTTCAGTTGAAATAATCGACATAGCCACTAAATATATAGTAGAATAGTATGTCACGATTCGAATCTTCAAGATTTGTACGCAATCCTCAGGTAATGCATGTAGAAATACTAAAATCTGCATGTGACACTCTAGGATGGAAGTATTCTGTTAAAGGAAAAGAGTTACTAGTAACCGATGCAAGTCAAGGAACAAAATTGTATGGAGAATACGCCTTAAAGCTTAACCTTACAACAAATGAGGTCACATACAATACCTATTATATGCCGAATGCAATAGAAAAAGTGGAAGAATTGCAGCGACAATTCTATGCTTTAAATGCCGCATATGCAAAAAAATCTTTGGTCCAAGAATTTAAGAAGAAAGGCTTTACTTATAAAGCTAATGATCGATTCACGCCAACGACAGAAGAAGTTTATAGCTTTTTTATGGTAGGTCGTTCAAAAGATAAAAACGAAGACGAACCTGTTGCGCAGATAAAGTTTGTCATCTTAAAAGATGGAACTATTGTTACAGATTCAGACTATCTTCCTAATGATGTTAACGAAAGAGCCCATGATGCCATGGATGTTCTTGAACAGTTGCTGGGTAACAAAAGAATCATGACAAAGAAAACAAATATTCCTGCTAAGTATTTAGCAAAAATGAAACCTCGTAGAAATAACATACAATCCATACAACAGAAATAACAATATAATGGAAGCCGTATATTCGAAAATAAGAGATATGCTGAAGGCATATTATCCTGTTCTATATCTTAATAGTTTTGAATACGATAGAACTAAGCAAAAAATAGATGGTATAATAAATATCCTCAAATCGGAAGGAAAGGATGTTCGACTTTTCAATTGGAATTGCGTAGAAGGTTTGCGAGAGTTTAATAGCAACAACACCCTCCCCATTAAAAATCAAGATGGTGAAGAAATCGTTGAACCTGAAGAAGTTTTGAAATACATCTACAATGATAAGGATACAAGAAAGGATATTTTTATATTAGAAGATTTCAACAACTATATAGAAGAGGAAAATGTCAAATACTATATTCGTTCAATTGCTGAAAAAGCAAGGCATACAAATACTCATGCTATAATTCTGTCTGCTATTTATAAGTTGCCAGTAGAATTGGAGAAATATGTAACGGTATTGAATATCCCATTACCAGATAGATTTGATATGGAAAAGACACTTTGCGTAGTTGAAAGACAATGTAAAATCAATCTCTCGGTGGAAATGCGTAACAGAATGGTGGATGCGGCTTTAGGTATGACCTCAATGGAAGCCGATTTAGCATTTTGTCTTGCCGCAGTTAAAGACGATCTAGGACAGAATGCGCCATATACGGTTTCGTCTGAAAAAGAACAAATCATAAAGAAATCAGGTATTCTTGATTATTTCCCGAAGAATGAGAGTCTAAAGGATGTTGGTGGCATGGAAATCCTTAAGGATTGGCTATTCAAGAGACAAAAAGCTTATGAAAAGAAAGCGCGAGATTTTGGATTGCAAGAACCAAAAGGACTTCTCTTATTAGGTGTTCCCGGATGTGGTAAAAGTCTTACAGCAAAGAGTATAGCTTCCTTTTGGAACATGCCCCTGCTAAGATTAGATATTGGAAAAGTTTATCAAGGACTTGTTGGTAGTAGTGAAGATAATATCAGAAAGGCTATTGTTACTGCGGAGGCAGTTGCACCTTGTGTTCTGTGGATAGATGAAATTGAGAAAGGACTCAATGGAGTACAATCAAGTGGCTCTACTGATGGCGGAGTTACCTCTCGCATATTTTCCACAATTTTGACTTGGATGCAAGAGAAAACTTCTCCTGTATTTGTAGTGGCTACCGCAAACAACATAAATCTTCTTCCTCCAGAATTACTGAGAAAGGGACGCTTTGATGAAATTTTCTTTGTTGATCTTCCAACAGCAAAGGAGAGAGAAAACATATTCTCTATTCATCTAAAGAAAAAAGGACAAGATCCATCTCAATATCCCATAGGTATGTTTGGAAAAAAAACTGAAGGATTCAATGGTGCAGAAATAGAAGAGTGTATTAAGGAAGCAATGTTTGCAGCTTATGTTGATAATCCCGAGAGTCCAGTTCTAAATGCATCGCATATTATGGACTCAATATCAGAAACGGTTCCTTTATCAACTACAATGAAAGAGCAAATAGCTGCACTTAGAAATTGGGCTGCTACGAGAGCAAAAAATGCTTCGAGCATTGTAAAAGAAGAGCAAAAGGAAATGCCAATTCTTTTGACTCGTCCAGAATTGGAACTTGAAAGGTCATTTGATTTAAATTCCCCAATTTAAAGTTTTTACGAACGAATGGGTATGTCTTTTTTTGATTATGACATTTTAAATGGCAAATGTAGTAAGTATGAAACAAACCATTTGCACATGTACGTAGATGATAATATTGATTTGGAGAACTTGGACAATATGACATTATCTGCATATGCAACATTTGTTCATGAATATATACATTACATACAACATATCACAAGTCTATATGGCATAAGGATGAGTGATATGTACAATAGAATGTTTGCGAAGTATCGTGATTATATAAGAAATAACGATGAAATAAATGTCCCATTAAAGTTATGGGAAACAGATGGGCACATTCATCAATTTATATTTCATTTCAACAATCTTGAAGGAACTAAAACAACAGATTTTAATATTTCCGACATAGAAATAGATGAACGTGAAATATCCATCGCAAAAAAAGAGAAAACAGCTGTATGGATAGGGTGTTATGATTTTGAAAACGACAAAGCGAAAGAACATGGATTTCAATTTGGACATCGTTGTGTCATTGAGGGTATGGCTCATGCTATTCAATCTATGATTAATAACGATGTAAGCCACGCCATAATACCCTACCATGCTGTCGAACTTATTATAAGTAAAACTATGCCTGATATAGCACAGGATAATAAGAAAATAGCGTCTATTTGTTTGTGTGCTTTGCTTTGGGATAATCCAGGCATTGGTTTCTTTGAAGTACTCAAGTTATTTAAACAGCATCCAAATTGGGATGGAAAGGACTTGTACCAATCTGTTATTCGCGACTATGCTGTTTCATATAAGGGAAAGAGTATGCCTTTTTATAGACTATTGAACATTTTCTCTAATGATTTTAAAGGAAGTTTGGAAGCATTAATGGGTACGGATTTAGAATATTATTCCCAAGTTATAAATAATTGTATATTGGACTGCAGTAAATGTCATCACCAGCTTATTGATTTTTTATATGATTGTAACATATCCGATAGGGAGATTTTCAAAGAGAAACTATTAAATCACTACGGGTATCCTTTTATAGATGGAAAGAATCAGAGTGTACTTCCCCAAAATATGGTCGGTGGAAAAATGTCTGCATACAAAGAGTCAGCGATATTGTATGGAGTAGAACTAATTATGGCGAGATTATTAACGTATAACAAGAAAAAAGAATGCAGACGTTATCCTATATGTTCATCAACGATGTTTTTAGAAGATGCGAAATGTGATGCTACTGAAGAATGTCTTTCTACCCAGTGGAAAAAGAATAAACCATGTATTTTTACCGAAACACTAAGGTATTTTGGGATAAAAGACAAAAACTATCAAGATAAAATATGAAAATACTTGAACACGACCTTCAACAATACCTCCTTCGTGAATACCCACAAGAGAATGCTCATTGCGAATGGAAGGAATATAAGAATTTGAAGAACTCGTTCTGTGGGGACGAGAAAGATGATGTTATTTCCTACGTGTCGGCTATTGCCAATATGGAGGGAGGCCATCTTGTGATTGGTGTTAAAGATAAGACGCTTGAAATTGTCGGAACTGACATTTCAAGACTTACTTTTAATGGTCAGCCTGCAAACACGCAGTCAGCAACCTTCAAACTTACAGAGCAATGCACTTATCTATCATCAGAAGGTCTAAGCATCGAAGAATTTGTAACTAATGATACAAACAAGCGAGTATGGATAATTCATATTCCAAAGCACTTGCCCCGTCGTCCTGTCCTTGCCCACAAGAAGGCATGGCAGCGGATAGAAGATTCTTTGGTTGAAATGACAAACGAAAGGATGAGCGTCATCCTCGAAGAGCCTATCTATACAGCAAAGGATTGGTCTGCAGAAATTGTACCAGATGCTACAATAGACGATTTGGATGAGGTGGCCATTGCCAAGGCTCGAATGATGTTCAAGAAAGTTCATAGTCGCATACCTGCTGAAGAAGTGAATGCTTGGAATGTTCAAACGTTCCTGAGCAAGTGTGGCTTAACGAGAAACGGAGGCATTACACGTGCTGCCATTATATTGCTAGGTAAATATGAATCCGCTTTCAAACTTCGTCCTGCCGTTGCACAGGTTACATGGACACGCCGAGACAAGAATCAAGAAGTGGTAGACTACGAACACTTCACAGTGCCTTTTATATTAACGGTAGACGAAATTCTATCAAAGATTGAGAATCTGACATTGCGTGAAATGCCAGGAGGTACGCTTTTCCCCGACACGATGAAGCAGTATGATGACTACACCATTCGTGAGGCTCTTCATAACTGTATTGCCCATCAAGACTACACTCTTCAGCAACGTATCAACTTTGTTGAAAATCCTGGTTATCTGTATTACTCCAATGCTGGCACATTCATTCCAGGCACTTTGGAGATTGCTTTGAAGAACGAAGAACCTCAGACACATTTCCGCAATGAATGCCTGTGTAGGGCTATGGTTGACTTCAACATGATTGATACAGTAAGCCGTGGTATCAAGAAAATGTTCAATGAGCAATGGCGCAGACATTTTCCTATGCCTGACTATGAGATTGACCAAATAAAGAAGAAAGTCGTTGTCCGCATTTACGGCAATGAAATCAACAAGCGATACACGGATTTGTTAAAGACAAACGACACTCTTTCTCTATGGGATTGTATCTCGCTTGACGCAGTGCAAAAAGGTCGGGATATTCATGAAGACGTTGCCCAAGATTTGCTTAAACGTGGACTTATAGAAGGTGAGGCTCCCCATTACTGCATTTCTCTTAGCATTGCAAAGAACACTAACCAACTGCCTTCTTATACAAAAACAAAAGGATTGGATAAAGAGAGGTTGCGTCAAATGGTTCTACAATATCTCAGCAATGCAGGTAAAGAAGGTGCCAAGCGAGACAGTATATACGAATATCTGAAAGATGTGCTTCCACAGAATAAAACGGAAGAACAGAAACTACGTAGCTTAGGAGATTTGTTGAAAACAATGAAAAAAGAGGACTTTATATGGACAGATGGTCGAAATTGGTTTGAGAAATAAATTTCGTTGAAATCCAACTATTTCGTCGAAATTCGACGGATGACAAGGGATAATTCGTCGAAATTCATAAAAGCCCGTCGAAATTCGACGGGCTTTTACGGACTTATACCACAGCACCTTCTGCCCTGTTAGGACGTGTGGAGCTAACTTGCGAAAGTGCAGATATGAATCCACTTGAAAAAGTCATTTTTACGAAAACGTGCCATTGATTGTCAATAAGTTACAAAGACAAAAATATGATTCGGGACTTTTTCAAGTGGACTCAGATATTTAGAAAGAAGTACGCAAGCGATAAAGAACCAACAAATACACGCACGTATAAATCTTTTTTCTCGAAAAAAGTATCAAAGTCTCATTTTTAGGCATAAAATAAGAGTTATATCTTTAATACACAGAACTTTACCACGAATGAGACTTCTCTGAAAATGAAGGAAGAAGTATCATCGAAGTATCATAAATTAGCGAGAAGTATCATGATTTCTTGCTTGCATCGAAAAAAAAATGCTTTATGAAGTGATAATAATAGCATTTGCAAGGCAATAAACAGGATGTTTTTGCGTTTAATAAAACAGAATGTTTTATTCTAAATACTTAAGAAACATGGATGAAAAGGAATTACTGAAAAAGGCTTTTGAGTACGGAAACGTACCTAGCAACATCACCTACTGTTTCACCGAACCATGTCCGATGAAAAACAAATGTATTCACTATCTATCCGGTCTCTACAAAAACGAGAAGACTGATAGAGGGGATGCCATTTTCCCAAATGCCCTGAAAAACGGGAATTGCAAGTACTTCGCTCCGCTGCGTGTCGTGAAAATGGCATGGGGATTCGACAAACTCTTTGCCGAAATGAAAGTGAAAGACGCTCCTGCACTGCGCGCCGAAATGAGAGACTACCTCGGCAGCAAAGGACAATACTACCGATACAAACTGGGACAACTGAAACTCCTGCCGGAACAACAGGCATATATCAAACAGCTCTTCGCCAAATACGGATATAAAGATGTTGAATTCGACCATTTCTCAGAAGAGATTGATTTCACTAAAAGCTATTTTTTTTCTCTGCCCTCCAGATGTTCCAGCCATGCCATTTAAGCGGTCCCACAGAGAACACGTGACGGGCTACCGGTGAACACGTGACGGGCTACTAGAGAACAAGTGACGGGCAGCCATTGCCCGTATAACGGGAAACGAGTGCCCAATTTACCAACCAAACTTTGGGCAACGCTGATAAAATTTTATAGTTTATAGTTGACTGTTTATGGTTAATAGTTAACAAAGAAACATCCTAATCAATATATCCAATGAAGATAACTATAGTTCATACAAACAACAAGAAGCAGCTCCTCGTCAGCACAAAGACGATGGAGAAGTTGCTGCAACGTATCGCAAAAGATGACAGCAGACTTACTGTTACCCATTTCCGCGAATACGTGCTCTATATGGAAAGCGGCTACGAATATTACAAGGATATGCCAACATGGATGCACATCTACCCCGCTGCTGAATTCGCCAAAGATGAAAACAACAACCTGAAGATGAAGACTTGCAATGGTATCCTGCTGCTGAAATTCGGAAATATCACGGATGCAGACGGCGTGGAGGGCGTGAAGCGCTCGGTTGCCATGCTGCCTTCTACCTTTGCTGCGCTGGAAGGTGCTGATGGAAAGTCGGTTATCGTATTGGTGAAATTCAGCAATGAAGATGATTTGCTGCCTGCTGAGGAGGCGGATGCCGAACGACTGTACCGCATCGCTTACCAGCAGATTTTGCCTGTATATCAGGCGATAGCCAAGGCTTCGGTGCTCACAGACGGACCGAAACCTTCTATAGAAGCGGGCTCAAATCTGTCTTTTGAACCTTCGATGCACAACAGTTTTATGATGACGCTCGATGCGAAACCTTATTTCAACAGTAAGGCGGTAGCGATGAAAATTGACAGCAACATGCACCCTCAGAACCAGGCTTTCAACACGGAAGATAATCAGCAGATGATTCCTGGTTCCGGTACTTCGGAAGAAGAAAAGAAAGTTGACAAGAACAGCGTTCGCGAGAATATCGCGAGCATGATGCAGCTGCTGAAAAGTAAATATAACTTCAGATACAACACGGTGATGAAATTCGTGGAATACATGCCGAAAGAGAAAGGTTGGTATGGTTTCCAGCCCGTAGATCCGAGAGTGCAGAAGCGCATGACGCTGGAAGTGCAGCTCGCAGATATCCGTGTCAGCATCAAGGATGTCAGGAATTTTCTGGAGTCTGATTATATCAAGAATTATAATCCGATAGATGAATATCTCTTCCAATGTTACGACAAATGGGACGGGAAGGACCATATACGTGCCTTGGCTCGTACGGTTCCTACCAACAATCCTTACTGGGCAGACTGGTTCTACACCTGGTTCCTGGGCATGGTTGACCAGTGGCGCGGCTTTACCCATCGCCAGTATGGCAACTCGGTGGCTCCGCTTCTCATTTCCAAGCAGGGTTACAACAAGAGTACTTTCTGTCGCCGGCTGTTACCACCGGAGCTGCAATGGGGATATAACGATAATCTGATTCTGTCAGAAAAACGTCAGGTTTATCAGGCGATGGCGCAATTTATGGTCATCAATCTTGATGAGTTCAACCAGATTTCTCCACAGGTGCAGCAGGGATTTCTGAAGAATCTCATCCAGTTGCCTACGCTGAAATACAAGCCTCCGTATGGCAGTCATGTCATGGAATTTCCTCGTCTCGCCTCGTTCATCGCCACGAGCAACATGACGGATATTCTCACCGACCCATCCGGCAACCGAAGATTCATCGGCGTGGAACTGACGGGACCGATCGATGTGAGTGTGCGTCCGAACTATCAGCAACTTTTCGCCCAGGCGCTGACCGCCTTGCACAATGGCGAGAAGAGTTATTTTGATGCGGAACAGGTGAAGTTGATCATGAAGAACAACTGCCAGTTTGAGGTGGCTGAGCCGATAGACCAGTATTTCCAGCTCTATTTTGATTTGGTTGAGAATGAGAAAGAGGGTGAATATCTGACTGCCGCCGAGATTTTCGACTATCTGAAAAAGCAGATAGGTTCATCGCTCAAGGTGAACAGTTTGATGGGATTCGGCAGAAAACTGGCGAATATGAGTGAGTTAAAACATAAGAGATTTGCAGATGGAATGAAGTATCTTGTAAAGAAAAAGTGAAATAATGATACTTCTATGATACTTTAATGAGACTTCTCGGCACCAAAACCGAGAAGTCTCATTCTTTTTATCTTATTATCTATCAAGCCTTTAAGTCGATATTTTCAATAGAAAATGAGACTTTGAGACTTTTTCTTCAAAAAAAACTTTGGCTCTTCGCAAATTTTGGTGCACATAGTGCTAAAGCTTAAGCGCAACCTTT